>Ga0076304_123_pt1 | contig 5332 bp, 7 predicted proteins | sample RifGroC1_FD_67988 | JGI IMG/M metagenome (GOLD analysis project Ga0076304, IMG submission 67988) | candidate division CPR1 bacterium GW2011_GWC1_49_13 | reverse complement strand
TAGGACCGATTGAGCGGGTCATCTCAATTGAAACAAACGATTCTTCCAATCCCTTGTTAGAATTATCGCTTACGGGAAATGTCGTCAAAAAGTAAAAAGTATCTTAAAACCAAACTTTCCCCCATCCTCAGCTCCCTTAATGCGGTGATTGGGAAGGTTAACTTAAAAGGAATCCATCCGGTCATCTTAGCTCTCATTTTGGTAAATATCTTCTCCTGGGCGGTGGTGGCGGGGCTTTTGCTCACCCGCCCCAACCAGGCCAACTCGCAAGTCGATGAAAGTTTTGTGGCGGATCTGAAAGTGGCGGTTCTTCCTTCCGGAGGTTACGAAACTTCTTTAACTTGGGGAGATCTGGGAAAGAAATTGGTTGAACTGGGGGCAATTGACCGTCCGGCTTTTGAGGAAATTTTCAAATCCCCGGCCGATGGGCGGGATTATCTTTCCATTTTGGATGGCGGTTCCAGCGAGAAGATCGAGATTAACGAAAATAATTCTGATTTCGTTTTAGACTTCCTTTGGGCTTTCGGGCTGGTGCAAAAGAGCAGGGTTTTGGAAAAAGGGCCGATGAAGGGTGGCGACTACAACTTCATGGATTTTGCCTCAACCGCCGGCTGGACGTTGGCCGCTAAGCCGGTTGAAGATCTTTACTCCAGCCAGGAATTGGTTCCCTTAAATGATTTTCAGCAGGATTTGGTTTACAAGATTGCCGATAATGTCTATCGCCCCTGCTGCGGCAATTCCGCCGCTTTTCCCGACTGCAATCACGGCATGGCGGCTTTGGGCTTAATTGAGCTTTTGGTTTCCGCCGGAGTCTCCGAGGAGCAAATTTACCGGGATGTTTTGGCGTTTAATTCCTACTGGTTCCCGCAAACCTATCTGGAGATTGCCGCTTACTTCGCCAAGCAAGGCACTTCCTGGGAGGATGTTTCTCCTAAGGAAGCACTCTCATTCGACTACTCCTCCTACGAGGGCTATAGCAAGGTGCAGGAGGCCGTCCAGGATATTCCCGGCTTAGAGCAAACTGGGGCGAGCTGCGGGGTTTAGCGATATGGACGCCGTTGTTTACGCTTCCCTAATCAGCGCCTTTGTGGCCGGAATGGTGGCTCTGTTTGCCCCTTGCTGTGTTACCTATCTCCTTCCCTCTTATTTGGGAAACGTTTTCCATCAAAGGAGCAAAGTTTTTCTGATGACCTTGGTTTTCGCATTGGGTATTTTTGTTGTCATGCTTCCGGCAGTTTTGGGGATCAAAGCCATTTCCCTTTTTGTTTTTCGGTATCATCAGCCCATTTACGTTGCGGGGGGATTTTTAATGGTTCTGGCGGGGATTTTGGCCCTTTTGGGGGTTAAAATACCGATGCTTTCCCTTAAAACCCCGAACGTTGAAGAGCGGCCGGATGTGCCGACGGTTTTTCTCTTGGGGATAGTTTCTGGGATTACCTCAGCTTGCTGCGCCCCGGTTTTAGCGGGGGTTTTGGCTTTAAGCTTCATCTCCCCAACTGTCTGGCTGGCAGTAGCGGTCGGGGCTTTCTACGTCCTGGGAATGGTTACTCCCCTCTTCTTCATGTCCTATTTCCTGGACAAAAAACAGCTTTTAAGCGGTAAATTCTTTAAGAAATCCTTAGGAGAATTTTCCATTTTCGGCAAATCTTATCCCATCCTCATGGGAAACCTTATTTCTTTTGCCATCTTCTTTTTAATGGGTCTTTTGGTAATTTATCTTACTTTGGCAACCGATTTCTCGATGGCCGCGGCTTCCGGTTTCATGCAAAATATTGTCTACTCCTTAAAGAACTCTTTAGAAGCAATCCCTTATCTTGATACGGCTTTGGCGGTTTTGATTTTAGGCGGATTCGGATACCTATTGTGGCGGGGTCTTTCGGTTGATAAAAAGAACTAAAATGCCATCTTTAGCCGTCAAAAATCTGTTGGCCGAAAAAACACGCCTTTTGATATCGGTTGGGGGCGTGGCTCTGTCGGTTTTAATTATTTTGGTTATTATCTCCCTCTATTCTGGATGGAAGGATTTGATTGCCAACTACATTCGAAGCATTCCGGTTGATTTCTGGGTAACCCAAGAAGGCGCAGCCGATATGTCCCATTCGGTTTCAATTCTCCCCTCTTCCCTCAAAGGGACGCTTGAGCAAATTGCGGGCGTGGGAGAGGTGCATCGGCTGGTTGGCCGGCAAATTTCTCTGGACGTTAAGGGTGAGGAAGTGCATTTGAGGGTTTTTGGCTATGATACCCAAACCGGCATCGGCGGTCCTCCCCGCATGCTGCGGGGCAAAAATACTCCCTCCCGGGGGGAGATTGTGATTGATCGGGTTTTTGCCCAGGAAAACAAGCTGAATGTTGATGATGAGCTGACGATTGCCGACCGCACTTTTAAGGTCGTAGGAATTTCGGATGACGGCAATTACATTTTCGCTCAATTGGCCTTTATCCCCATTGAAGATGCCGAGGATCTTTTTGAGATGCAGGTCTTTACGAATTGGTTTTTGGTAAAGGCAAAGGCGGGGGAAGATTTAGCTTCCTTAAAAGTTCGTTTGGAAGATCTCACCTCTGGCTTAACGGTTTCTCCCAAGCAAGAGTTTCTGGAGGAAAATCAAAAACTAGTCACGGAAACTTTCCTACCCATAATTGGGGTTTTGGTTTTTATTAGCTTTTTGGTAGGAGTGGCGGTGGTGGGTTTAACAGTTTACACCGCCACAATTGAAAAATCCCGTGAATATGGGGTTTTGAAGGCGCTGGGGGCCAGCAATTCTTACCTTTACCGCACAATTATTATTCAGAGCTTAATCTCGGGGGTTTTGGGCTTTATTTTGGGGACAGCCCTCTCATATGGCGTTAATTATGTGGCTATCTATTTCGTTCCTGAGTTTGTGACCAAGGTTAGAATTCCGGATGTCATCGGCGTGTTTGGGGCGGTGGTCGTTATGAGTATTATTGCCTCCTACATTCCCATTCGGCGCATTGCACAGATTGATCCGATGAAGGTATTTAAATCATGAAAGTTTTAGAGTTAAAAGAAATTTCCAAAATTTACGATGAAGGCAAACCAACAGAAGTTCGGGCGGTTGACGGGGTTGATTTAGCCGTTTCAGCAGGAGAAGTGGTTTTAGTGATGGGACCGTCCGGGTCAGGCAAGACCACTCTTTTATCGATTGCGGGTGGGATCCTTAAGCCTACTGCGGGTCAGGTTTTTTGGGATGGGAATGAGATTACCCGGCTTTCGGAGCGTGAACTTCCCCACCTGCGGCTTTACGGAGCGGGTTTTATCTTTCAAACATTTAACCTTTTAACTAACTTAACTGCGTTAGAAAATGTGGCTTTAACCGTTAATCTGGCGGGTGGGAAGGGTAAAAAAGCACAAGAAAAGGCAGAAGATCTTCTTCGCACGTTGGGATTGGAAAAGCGTTTCTATCACCTGCCCCGGGATTTAAGTGGCGGGGAAAAGCAGCGGGTTTCGGTGGCGAGAGCTCTCGTTAACGACCCGAGGACTATTTTGGCGGATGAGCCGACGGCTAACCTGGATTCCAAAGCCGGGCATGATGTGGCGGAGCTTTTACGGGATGTGGCCAAAGAGCGCAGTAAGGCGGTCGTGGTTGTAAGTCATGATCAGCGCATTCGAGATATTGCCGATCGGGTTTTATGGCTTGAGGATGGTAAGTTTAAGGAACTTGCCCAGATGGCAACTGACCCAACCTGCGGGATGAAAGTTGAACAAAAAGTGGAAAATCCGCATCTGATGGTAGGAGCAGAAACTTATTACTTTTGTTCCGAGGGCTGTAAACAGGAGTTTGCGGGAAAAAAATCTCACTTGCCGCAAAATAAGTGGCGGAGCCTAAAGAAATGAACAGTAGCTCCTACTTAAAGGGCTTTGCCGGCTTCTTAGTCCTTTTCGGGGTTTACTTTTTAGTCGTTACTTTGCTTTCCGGCTGGGGTTTTGCAGTTTCACAGTTTTTCACGAATTGGTATTGGTTTTTGGCACTTGCCAGCGGTTTTGGCATCCAGGTGGGGATTTTTAGTGAACTGCGGCGAGTTCACCGGGAAAAGATGGCGGTTAGCACGGTAGCTACCACCGGGACGACTTCCGGATTGGTAATGCTTTCCTGCTGCGCCCATTACCTTACTAACTTTCTACCGATTTTGGGAATTTCGGGATTGGCGGCTTTGGTCGGTCAATATCAGAATGAAATCTTCGGTTTTGGGGTTGCTTCTAATTTGGTGGGAATTGGTTACTTAGTTAGGCAAGGGAGAAAAAATGAAATTTAAATTTGCTTTTCTCGCTTTCTTAATTTTAGTAGTTGTCACTTTCGGAGTTTGGTGGTTTAGTAAATCTAATCAACCAGAGAGAAGTAGTTTACCTTCGGTTTTAGGTCCGCAAACAAACAGTGAAGGTGAGGTTACAGTTTTGGTTGCACCTATTAATATTTCAACGTTCTCATCTTCGTGGGATTTTAGAGTTACTATGGATACCCATTCGGTGGAGTTGGATGATGATCTTCTGGCTTCCGCAAAGCTGATTGTCGATGGGAGAGATATTTTGACGCCTTTTGCTTGGGAAGGACCCGCGGAGGGCGGTCATCACCGCAGTGGTATTTTAAAATTCAATTCAGTTAACCCTTTCCCCAAGACTATTGAGATTCTCCTTCAGGGTGTTGGTGACGGGTCGGAACGAGTTTTTACTTGGGAGCTTTGAGATTTCCGCCTAGTTTTTTTCTTTGTCAGTGGACTTATCAGTTGGAATTTCCTCTTCTTCCTCTAAAAAGCTTACGGCGGAAACTTTATCTTTCCCGTTTAAGCGCATCAAATAAACCCCCTGCGTCGCCCGTCCTAGAATTGGTACCTGTTTAACAGGGAGGCGGATGACTTGAGCTTTCTCCGAAATCAAGAGCAAGTCATTTTTAACTGTCTCATCAATGATATTGGCCGAGACTAAATTACCAGTTTTACCGGTAACTTTCGAAGTCAAGATTCCAGATCCGCCGCGGTTTTGTGTTTTATATTCAGCGAGTTTCGTACGCTTCCCCAAACCATTTTCGGCGACCGTTAACAGATAGGCCTTGGGATCCAAAACTACTTCGGTGGCGATGACCGAATCATCTTTACCAACTTTAATACCGCGCACGCCGCGGGCCGAACGGCCCATGGAGCGAACCTGACTTTCACTTCGGTATGGTTCATAAGCCGTATTATAACTTACCTTTGACACGTTGGACAAAATTTGATAAGCGAAGGTTCTTCAGGTCTTTTTGGCCCTTCATAAAACGCAGCAATTCCTACCCCGACAAACATCGCCATTAAAAAACCAATAAATAAAATATAAATATAT
>Ga0076304_118_pt1 | contig 7086 bp, 8 predicted proteins | sample RifGroC1_FD_67988 | JGI IMG/M metagenome (GOLD analysis project Ga0076304, IMG submission 67988) | candidate division CPR1 bacterium GW2011_GWC1_49_13 | reverse complement strand
GACCCTTAAAGTATAGTATTTTAACCTTATGGATTTTAAACCAGCCGCTTTAGAGGGAATTCGCCAGTCCGGCTGGCGCCCCACGGTGGTCTTAGGAATTTTGAATGGAAAGAAAGTTCTGCTAACTTATCGGCAGGATCACCAGATTTGGCAGCTCCCCCAAGGCGGGATTAATCCCGGAGAAGCTCCTGCCGAATCCTTCCTGCGCGAGCTTGGGGAGGAGCTGGGTCCCACCGCCACCAAAGCTTTTCAAATCAAGCCCCAAGAGATCGCTTTCTTAGGTTACGACCAGATGGAATTTTCGCCCAAAGGGAAGGAGAAGCTGATGGAGAAAGAAGGCCAGCCCCACCTTAAAGGCAAGGTTTACTTCTTCTTTGCGGCCCCCGCCAAAGAAATACCGGCGCAGTTTACCGGTTCCCAGTTTCAAGAGCACCGTTTCGTTTCCTACCAAGAGGGAAAGGAATTAGCCGCCACCATCTACCAAACCGGCAAGCGCCGCATTACCGAAAAATTCCTGGATCTTTTGAAAGAAAAAGGCGGGATCAGCTGATAATCGGCTTTTCCCCGTAGAGCCTCAAACCCCCCTCGGTGATTTCCTCATAAAGCTTTTTGGCCCGCTGGGCTTCCAGCTTCGAGATCTCCGGGGTGGCTAAAACCGCATCCCGCAGCATCTTGGTTCCCCGCTTTACCATCTTGGGGTGCCAGTAGGGGTTGTGGGAGGCCCACCAGAATTGATCGGAGTGGAGCGCCTGATCGAGGATTTGGCGGGCTTTAAGCCAGGCAACTTGCTCGGGGCTCATTTTTTCCTTGGATCCTCCATCCATCAGTTTGGGAGGGATTTGGTGCACATAGCCGGTCACGGCGGTAATGGCCAAATTAAAAAGCTCCCATTGCTTGGGGTGCAGAGGACTCTCGGCATGGTCCCAGCGGGGATAGATTAGACCCTTCTTAATTTCCTGGTGGCTGGCTCCCCAGGTTGACTCCAAAGGTTCGGTCTTCTCCCTTTCATGGTAACGGTCCGCCACCTGCGAAAGGGTTAAGCTTTCAAAACTGGCGTAAAGGTCCGCCAAAAGAGCAAAGCTGTCCTTGCGGTGATGACCGAAGGTCTCCCCGTCCATCGCGGTTAAGATGAAATCCCCGTCTTTCAAGAATTTACCGGCAGTCGCCTTAAAATCATTAGCGGATTTTATTCCCCCGAAGGCAATTCCCAGGGAAATCTCCCGCTGACGGTAAAAGACCAAAAGTTTACTGTTGGCTAGCTCATACACTCTATCGTAAAGAATGGGTTGGGTCGGCGAGGCTCCCCCTTCCACCAAAACCCAGTTATAGCCCAGTTCCGCAACCGCATCCCCGACCTTGGAAGAATAGGCCAACTCCGGCGGGAAAAATCCCCGGGGCTTAAAAACCTGTCCGATCAGATCCCGATTGATTTCTTCATTTAAGGAAACTTGGCGGCTGATTTCAGAAAAAGGCAGGCGGGACAAGAGGGGGTGATAGGCGGCCGTGCCGGTTAATTCCACCTGGCCCCGCTCCGCCAGCCTCCGCAACCCCTCCAAAACATCATTAAACCCCTGCTCGGCCAGCTGCTGCGTCAAAGACCCCGGAATATTTAGGGTGAGCTTGGCTTGGGGGTTACGGGTTAGAAATTCAACTAGGGGGATGTAGGATTCTTCGGTAATGCGCTTTAAAACCTCGGCAAACTGGGTAGGGGGCTGGTAAATGTGAAGCAGAGGGGCCCAAATCACCTCACGCTATCCCTCCTGCGGGAACGCTCTTCCCGACTCGGCATCTTCGCGAGCCCGAAGCTGAATAGCCCGCCGGTAAAGATCAGCATATTTCTTGGCCGAGGATTCCCAGGAAAAGTCCGCCGCCATCGCCCGCTTGATAAGATTGCGCCAAAGGGGCTTGTTGCGGAAGTTCTCCTGAGATCGAACCAGCTGGGCAAAGAGCGCCCAGGGGTTGTAATCTTCGAAAACGAACCCGGTTCCCGCATTCTCCTCGGCATCCAAGTCCACTACGGTGTCGGCCAAGCCGCCGGTCTTGCGCACAATTGGAATGGCGCCGTAGCGCATGGATTCCAGCTGCGTTAAGCCGGAAGGCTCAAACCTCGAAGGCACAACGGTCGCATCTACTCCTGAGAAAAGAAGGCGCGGGAGAGTGAAGTTGGGCATCAGATGGACCCCCACTTTCTTGGGATTTTTCTTTTGCAGGTCCCGCATCGCCGCCACGTATTTTTCCTCTCCGCCCCCGACCACAATAAACTGCGCATCAAATCCTTCCAAAAACCGCGGGAGGCACTCCAAGAGGATATCCATCCCCTTTTGCTCCGTCATTCGGGAAACCATCCCCACCAGGAAATTCTCTTCCCCTTGCGGCAGGCCAAATTCCTTCTGCAGGGCCAGCTTGTTCTTGACCCGCTCGTGAATCATGTGAACATTAAAGTTATAAGGGACCAAGGGATCGGTTGCAGGGTCGAAATCCTCATAATCGATGCCGTTGGTGATCCCAAAAAGCTTGGAGCGCACCTCCAAAAGAAGCTTGTCCAGCCCTTCCCCGTATTCGGGAGTTAAAATCTCCCGCGAATAGGACTCCGAAACGGTGTTGACGACATCGGAATAGATAATCCCCCGCTTCATGAAGTTTTGCCGCCTCAGCCGCTCATCAAATAAGGGGGCAATCGGGGACTTGCCGTCGTCAAAATCCAATTCTGAAACCTGGCGGTGGTCAAACATTCCCTGATAAAAGAGGTTATGAATGGTAAAGACCGTGGCAATCCCCGCTAAATCCCGCGATTTGCCGTAAGCCGTCCTTAAGAAATTGGACAGGTTTCCGGTTTGCCAATCGTTGGAGTGGATAACCTGGGGCTTCCACTCGAAGTGGCGCAGGAATTCGAGCGCTCCGCGGGATAGGAGGGAAAAGCGGATGGGGTCGTCGGAGTAGCCGTAAACGTTGGCGCGCTTTTCGTAGTATTCCATGTTCTCCAAAAAATAGGTGCGCACTCCCCACTCGTTGATGTGGGTCTTCACATTGCAAATCAACTCTTTTACTCCTTCCTCTTGATCCGTCCTAATCTTTAATCCTTCCACCACCATTTCCAAGGGATACTTTTCCTCGTCGACAAATCCGTATTTGGGCATAAAGATCCTGACATCGTGCCCTAAGTTAACCAGTTCCTTGGCCAAGTGGGCCGCCACCCGGGAAACTCCCCCCACCGTGGCATAGGGCGAAACCTCGGGAACAACTAAAAGAACCCGCAACGGTGTTTTCGCTGAGGTCAGAGGAACCAGTTTGGTAATGGGCTCAAAAAGAGAAACCCGTGTCGTCGGCATAACAGAGCAATTATGGCATAAAAATAACTCGAAAAAACCAAAAAGAAAACCCTTTCGGTCTAAAAACCAAAAGGGTTGAAATTAACGGCGGATATTTTCTGCTCAAGCTAGGTAAGAAAGGGCCCACAAGAAGATACCCCAAGCCGCCAGGCACACCAAAAAATTAAAAATGTCCTTCCAATCTACGTGAATATCCGGTTCAGGATACATTTTTCTCTCCTTCGCTTATTTGATTGTCCTGATTATAAACAAAAGAAAAGGCCTTGCAAAAGATAGGCATCTGCAAGGCCTTGTGGACAGATTGGGCAGTGTCGTCACTCTCCAGGATAGGGTGGGACACGAACTTGTGAACAACGAACTTGAAAACAAAGGCGGACATCTGACCGCTTGCGTTCCGTTGAACGATTCAATTTTTAAAATGCAAAGTCCCTACTTTGAAGGTAGCAGTTTAAAAATTGCTCTGTCAAGCAACTTCGTCAAAAATCCAGTTGACAAAGTAGCCAATTAAAAAACCAAGAGCCGGCAGGAATACGTATCCTAATCCGTATTTGCTAAGCTCTAATGTTGGATCAAACAAACCAAAAATTATGACTGAGGTTGCAATGGTTACCGTCACAACCTTGGCATAATAAACCACGGATCCTTGTCTGATATCGGCGAGGGCGCGGCCGAGATAGCCAAACAAAATTCCCCCCACGAATAAACCAAACAAAAGCCAGAAAGCTAACATAGTTTCTCTCCTTCGCTAGAAAATAGATTTTCTATAGGATTTTAACACGGAAAGACGAAATCTGCCATAATTTCCCCGTGGAACCGAAAGTTGCTTACCTAAGCAGTGAATTTGCTCTGGATGATGCCCTTCCCATTTACGCGGGAGGATTGGGAGTCTTGGCGGCCGACATTCTCTACCAAGCCGCCGAGAGCAATTTTCCCCTAACCGGCATCACCGTTTTCTACCGTGAGGGATTCTTTAAGCAAGGAATTGAACCGGATGGTAGGCAAAAAAGCTTTTACGAGCAGATTGACCCCCAAGCGGCAGGCTTAAAGGATACCGAAAGCACGATCAAAGTGCCCCTGGCCGGTCATGAAGTTTCCCTAAAAATCTGGCGCAAAGATGTTTCTTTTAAGGGAGGTAATGCGGTCCCGCTTTATCTGATGGATGCGGATATAGAGGAAAACCGGTCGGAGGACCGCAAGATCACCGACCGCCTCTATGAGCGGGTCTGGGCCCCCCACATTATCGATGATTTGGTTCTGGGAGTAGGGAGCGTGCGCCTCGCCCGGGAACTTAAGCTTCCCATCCAAGTCTGGCACATCAACGATGATCACGGCACCTTAAACATCTTGGAACGGCTAAGGGAACAGCTCTCCCAAGGCCTCTCGCTTCAAGAAGCGCGGGAAAAGGTGAAAAGCGAAACCGTCTTTACCACCCACACTCCGGTTGCGGGAGCCGAGAGCAAGTTTACCCGCGATGAATTCTTTCCTCTCCTTACTACTCTTTTTTCAGGGATAAATATCGATTTGGAAGAAATTTGGCAGCTGGGAAAAAGAGAGTGGCAGGGACAAGAGGTTTTCTCCTTGACCGTCTTTGCGATGCGCCATTCCCGGGCGGTGAACGCGGTTTCTCAAAAACATTTCAACGTCTCCAAAAAACTTTGGGAATTTATCAGCGAAAATGTCCCCACTACCTATGTCACCAATGCCGTCTACGGCCCCCGCTGGACTCCGGCAGAAAGTGAGAAGAGCGTCATTAAAGAAAGCGCCGCAGCGGAGATTCAAAAGCTTTCGCTGGATGGCAAGACTTTTGATCCTAAGTCTCTGGTTCTGGCCTGGTGCCGCCGTTTTGCCGCTTACAAACAGCCCAATCTTCTGCTAACGGATGAGCAGAGGCTGCTAAAAATCCTTACCAATCCTGAGAAACCCGTTTACCTCTTAGTGGCTGGCAAATCCCACCCCGAGGACCCGGAAGGGCAGGAATTTGTGAGGAGGGCGATTGAATTCAGTCGACGGACCCAAGTGCAGAACCGCTTTATTTATATCCCCAACTACAGCCTCAATTCGGCCCGCCCCCTGTTGGCGGCCTCCGATGTCTGGCTCAATACCCCCAAGGTCGGGTGGGAAGCCAGTGGCACCTCCGGAATGAAGGCGGTCTTCAATCAATCCTTAAATGTCATGACCCCCGATGGCTGGTGGCCGGAGGGCTACAACGGGAAAAACGGCTGGGTGATTGAACCGGAGGGAGATGATTACGCCACCCCGCTTTACCGAATAATTGAAGAGGAAATTATTCCCACCTACTACGAAAGGCAGGACAAATGGCGGGAGATGATCAAAGAAGCCCAGCAAACCTGCGGAGAGAAGTTTGACGCGAAGCGAATGCTGGGAGAATATCGCCAGTTATACGGGATTTAATCTTCATCAGAAAAGATCGAGGCGTGTTAAAATCTAGTTGAGATGGTGCAATATCAATATCTCGTTGTTCTTATTCCCCAGGAAGAAGGCGGCTATACGGTTTCGGTTCCGGCTCTCCCCGGTTGTATTTCCGAAGGAGAAACCAAAGCCGCAGCTCTCAAAAATATTAAAGACGCGATTGAAGGGTATCTGGTAACCGCTCGCAAACACAAGCTTCCCATCTTTAGCGGAACGCAAGAACTGGAAGAAATTGAAGTTGTAGCGGGCGTTACCAAGGGTGCCTAAACTTCCTCCCCATAAACCCCAAGAAGTCATTCGCAAGCTAAAACGGTTTGGTTTTAAAATTGACCACCAAACAGGAGGCCACGCAATTCTCTATAAGAAAGGACAGCCACCAATTTCCGTCCCCGTCCACAATCGCGACCTTAAAACTGGAACGCTGCACTCCATTATTAAACAAGCCGGGATTAATACCCAGGAATTCCTTAAAATCAGAAAGTAAAATTTCCTACCGCCGAAAGGATTCTTTAAAAGTCGAAATGGAAAAAGATACCAACGCCCATTGGCGCTTAATCCTCCATGGCTCGCGCACCAGCCGGTAAAGCCACTCCAAGCCTAAAACGCGCATGAATTTAGGCGCCAGAGCCACTTGGCCGCTAACGTAATCAAAAGTTCCGCCGACCCCCACCGCCACTTTAACTTTAACTTTCTTTAAGTTTCTTTTAATCCACCTTTCCTGCTTGCCGTGCCCATAAGCCACAAACAAAATATCAATAGGATGATGCGAAGCCGATTGATTTAAATTAGCAATGGTTTCAACATCCCCCGCGGGTGAACCATCCCCCGCAAAGGTACCCGCAATTTTAATTTTAGGAAAGCGCTTTCTCACAATCTGCGCGGTTTTCTCGGCCACCCCCGGCTTAGCTCCTAATAGAAAAATCCGTCCACCTCGCCGAGCAGCTTCGGCGCAAAGCTCCCAAAATAGATCGCTACCGGCCACCCGTTCTCGCAAAGGCGTTCCCCAAATCCGCGAAGCCCAAACCAAACCCGCTCCATCCGGGATAGAAAGGTCCGATTTATTCAGTATATGGGTAAATTCTTTATCCTTTGCTGCCGACATGATAAATTCGGGGTTGGGAGTCACAACGTAGCCTTGCCGACCCGTGCGAAAAAGCTCTTTGACACGTTCAACCGCCTCCCTCATCGTCAAGTCATGAACCTTAACACCCAGGATTTCTAATTCCGCTTGCCGCTCGCTACGCGCTTGCTTGGCCAAGTAGTAACCGCTCGCTAAAAGTCCTAATAGGACCCAGGTAAAGTCCAAACCATAGTGGGCGTGAAAGAT
>Ga0076304_126_pt1 | contig 7182 bp, 8 predicted proteins | sample RifGroC1_FD_67988 | JGI IMG/M metagenome (GOLD analysis project Ga0076304, IMG submission 67988) | candidate division CPR1 bacterium GW2011_GWC1_49_13 | reverse complement strand
CGCACAAATCCCACTTTCATTTTTTCCTCTTCCAAGGTTCTGCAGAACTCGATTAGGGAAGAGTTAGAGGAGCAAGGAATTAGCAAAAGCTCCTACACTCTAGCAGGACCCGAAATCTTCGGCTGGGAAGGCTTGGAAGTAGAGCGCATTTTCTGGATTGACGCCGACACTCTCCTCAATTTGCCAGACTTTCGATCCCACGAGAAGTTAATTTCTACCGCCGTAAAGCTCTCCCACCTTGCCAAGAAAATCCTTACAATTCAAACTCAGTTCTCCAATCACCCCATTTTTAATAATTTGACAAAGGGAAAGATGGCGAGTTTCTACCAAGAAGAACTAGAAAACCGCAAAAGTTTAAGCTACCCGCCCTTTTCCACCTTGGTAATGCTCTCCTTCCAAAGCAAAAGCGCCGTAAAAACCACCCAGGAAGCGGAAAAACTAGCCGATATGCTCACCCAATTGAAAGACGGAAAAGTGGAAGTCTCTTCGCCTTACGAGCCCTACCAGGGAAAGCCCGGAATTTTTCAGCTCAACCTTGCTCTTAAAATAAAAAGCCAGGAAGAAAATAAAGTTACAGAGCTATTAGGAAAGATCGCCAACCTTCTCCCCGCCGGCTGGAAGGCAGATGTCGACCCAGAAAGTTTGCTCTAAACCCCCCTGAAACGCTAACCTAAGCCATGGCATCCCACCCTAAGATTGTTTTCCTCGGAACTTCGGTCTTTGGCCAGATTGTGCTGAGAAATCTGGTTGCGGAAGGGATTAAGCCCCTTGCCGTAGTAACCCAGCCGGATCGGCCGATTGACAGCCAAAAAACCCCCAGTCCCGTCTCCAACGAAGCCAAGAAATACAAAATCCCCGTTCTTTCCCCCAAAATCCGCCAAGGAATCGAGAAAATCTTGCCTAAAATCAAAAAACTAAAGCCCGATCTTTTGCTGGTAGCCTCCTTTGGCATGCAAATTCCGGCCGAAGTTCTGGGGATTCCCTCAAAAGGAGCCTTAAAGCTCCACCCTTCCCTGCTCCCCCGCCACCGCGGCCCCGCGCCAATCCCCACTGCAATTCTTAAAGGCGATGACCAAACCGGGGTAACGGTAATTCTTATGGACCAGGAGACCGATCACGGACCAATCTTGGCCCAAGAAACCATTCCCATGTCCTCTACCGACACCACCATCTCTTTAATCGCCAAGCTTTCGACTCTTGGAGGAAAAGTTCTAGCCACCACCGCTGAGAAATATCTTAAGGGAAGGTCGACTCCCCGCCCCCAAAACCACCCCACCGCTACCTACTCCCAAGCCGTACGCTACGAGGATGGAAAGGTTAACTGGGGCTCTTCCAATGAAACCATTGACCGGATGATGCGCGCCTACCAGCCCTGGCCGGGAGTTTGGACTACCCTGGGAGAACTAGCTGAGGAACTGGAGCGGGAACTTAAAAACCCCAAAGAGGCCGAAAAAATAGTTAAGCTCCTGGCCGTTCACCAGGACAACGGGGCGCTGGTGGTCGACAATATGCAGGTTGGAAATCAAAAGCCCTTAAATTTACCGGAATTTATCGAAAGATATCTTATTTAGCCCTACCGGATAAAAACGTTTCTCCGTGTTAAAATTTATATGTTACTGCCGAGGTAGCTCAGTGGTAGAGCAGCGCTTTTGTAAAGCGCGGGTCGGAGGTTCAAATCCTCTCCTCGGCTCCAGTATAATGGATGGGTTTGCTGGGATTCCTGAGCGGCCAAAAGGGATGCGCTGTAGACGCATTGGCTTTACGCCTACGGAGGTTCGAATCCTCCTCCCAGCACCAGGCCGAGATAGCTCAGTCGGTAGAGCGCATTCATGGTAAGAATGAGGTCCGGGGTTCGATTCCCCGTCTCGGCTCCAGAGTGAGTGTTAAAATAAGAAAATGGCAAAAAAGGGAGCGCGCCCATTCATTCGCTTGAAATGCACGGAATGCGGCAGCATCAACTACACAACTAAAAAGAACAAGACCAACACGCCCGAAGCGCTGGAACTTAAAAAGTTCTGCAGGAAAGAGCGCAAGTACACCCTCCACAAGGAGGTTAAGAGCTAAGCTTACACTCACACCCGATTAAAAGAAAAAGTGTCCAGGATAAATCCTGAACACTATAAAACTAGCCTCTCACCTTCACGAAAGCTTTCAAATATTGTCCAGAAAGAACTTGAATCCGAGTGTTTTTCAAGCTCAGCCGAATATTCTTCATCCCGTAAAGCCCCGGGCACATTTCATTAATGCGGGCAACAACCGTCTCTAAGAATTTCTTTTTTGAGATATGCTTCTTTTTCCCGTAGAAAACATCGAGCTCAATCTCACCCTCATAGGTAAATCCATGAAAAATGGCTGAGGTAACCGCAACCCCTTCGGTAGCATATTCACCCGCCCGCTTCACGGTTGTGCTTACCCAAAGAGGATCCAAGAACCGGATCCCATCGTCGGTTGATTCTTTTGCCATCTCTTACCTCCAATCTTCTTATTTAATTAAGGAATTCTAGCACTCGAGGGAAAATCGAACCAAAAGAAAAACCCACCCGGTCGTTAATGTGGTGAGCTTATCCCGCTCATTTAAGGTGGGTTTCCGCAGCCTAAGTCCGCAGACCCAGGCAATGTAGGACTCCCTGCAGGATGGTGTTCGGAACAGCTCTGGCCGAAAACGCGCCAGGTAGGCTAACTAAATGTTAGCAGGCAAGCTGGCATTTAGTAAAGCGCAAAAATACGGGATAAAAAGCTAATTTATCTCTTACAAAAGCAAGTCAACCAAAAATCAAAAACCAAACAAAAGAATAAGAGAAGCCACCCCGAGAGTGGCCCAAATTCCCTTATTCCAAGCCAGAACCTTCGCCCCGTCCAAAATCCCCAAAGGAAGAAGGTTAAAAAGCGCCAGCCAGGCATTGATTTGAAAACTGGTAGAAACCAAATCAATCCCTTGGGAATCGACTAAAGGCAGGATCAGGGAGATTCCCGAACGCGCTAAAAACAAGAACAAAATCGCCAGGAAAATATTCACCAAGGGACCCGCCGCCGCAATCTTGCCGTAGGTGTCAACCCGGGTTACTCCCCCAATCACCACCGCCCCCGGAGCGGCAAAGACAAAACCGGTAAAGAAAGCAAAAACCAAAGCCAGAAGAAGAAAAAAATCATCAGCGCGAAACTCGGCAAAGATTCCAAAGCGCTGGGCGGTTAATTTGTGGCCGAAAACCTCATGCGCCAGAAAAGCCACTCCCACGGTCAGCCCGTAAATCACCGCTCCCCTTACCAAAACCACCAAAGTCAGGCTTTCCACCGTTCTTCCCAAGAAAGCCACCGCCACCGCCACCGAAATGGCCAGCCAAGCCTTGGTAAGATCCCGAATCTCCTCTTTGGAAAAATTCATGATTTAAAGTTAGCGGCTTCCAGTCTTATTCTTTAGGGATTAGACAGGAAGCAGTTAACAGTTTATAATAGCAACGTTTGCTTTAACTGTGAATGCCTCACCGTTAGCGAAAAACTACTATTATGGCCAGAATTTGTGAAAACTGTGGCAAGGGCGCCCAAGGGGGGTTTGCGGTCGCCGGCCACTCCAAAGTAAAGACGAAAAGACGCTTCCAGCTGAATCTCCACAGCACCAAAATTAACCTAGACGGCAAAGTTAAGAAAATGTCCGTCTGCTCCTCCTGTTTCAAGAAATTCCGTCAAACCGGAAAAATCGTCCGCTAAAAACCCAGCAAAAAGAGAAACCCCCCGTATCCTTTTTATCTAAAAAGTTTTAAAGGGGTTTTCTCTTTACTTAAGCTCCACCTTGGCACCCGCTGCTTCCAGCTTTTTCTTGGCCTCCTCGGCCTCGACTTTCTTTACGCCTTCTGCTACCGGTTTACCAGGAGCATCAACCAAGCCCTTGGCTTCGGCTAATCCCAGGTTGGGATTGATCTCCCGCACCGCCTTTATGACAGCAATCTTCTGATCGCCGGAAGCGGTTAAGACCACGTCATAAGCGGCTTTCTCTTCTACCGCAGGAGCAGCCTCACCACCCGCTGCAGGAGCAGCTGCCGCCGGAGCAGCCATTGCTGCCGCGGACACGCCAAACTTCTCCTCCAAAGCCTTGACGAGCTCGTTAAGCTCCAAAACCGACATCTTCTCAACTGCCGCCATTACATCCGCGGCTCCTTTGGAAAGCTTAATTTCCTCTTTCTTGGTTTCTTCTTTCACTTTATCTTCAGCCATTTGTGACACCCCCCTTCGCTTTAGCAACCTCACTTAAAACCATTACCAAACTCTTCTGTCCATAGGATAGAGCATTTGCAAATCTCCAAATCGGCGAGATTAATTGGGATACTAATTTGTTCTGAAGAGTTTTCTTGCCGGGAAGGGAGGCGAGCTCTAAAACCTGCTGCGCACCTACGAAACCTTTCTCAAAAAACCCAAACTTGACTTCGCCCTTCCCCGATTCTTTAAAAATAGCTACCAAGACCTTGATGACCTCGAGCGGATCGGCCTTCTTGGAAAGCAAAACGGCGGTGGGGCCTTCCAGACCTGAGGAACGGTCAAACCGGAGTAATCAGCTAAAACAACCGCACCGGAGGCGGCTATTTCCTCGCTTAATTTTTCGACTTGCAGCTTCTTTTCTTCTTTAACCATTCTTAAAATGAAAAACCTCGGTGTCCCGAGGAAGTTAACAATTATCTTAAAAAGTTAGTTGTTTTCCTCGGCAGGAATTAAGCTTTTTTAAAGCACCTGCGGTCTTCGGACTTTTAAAGATTACCACTTAATAATAGGATGGTCAACCACTTGACCAAAAGTATACTTAGTAGTAAAATTACCCTATAATTTAACTATCTTTAAGGAGGCAGAGATGTTTTACGTGGTTTTGGTAGTGGCTTTTGTTGTGGGGGCCTACTGGAATGGTTTGGTCCGGGGCAACATTTTTGGAGATTTGGCCCAAAGGCTCGAAGACTTTGCAGATGACTATAAATTCCCCAAAGGGATATCAATTAGCGCGTCACCTTTAATTGCCGTTGGGATGATCCTCTGGTTAGTGGGATTATTCCTAGGTTCGCTTATCTGGCTTCTCTTAGCGCTCCTTCAAAAGATGCATTATTATGCCGTTTTTGTCGTTGCGGTCCTTGTAACCATTTTTGTTTTTTCAACAGGAGACCCTCTGACAGGTACACTCCGGTCGGATCTACTGATTACCACGGGAGTTCTAGGCTTCGGGTACTTTACCAGTGGCATGTACCACGAGCTGATGAATTAACTAGGAATTACAAACCGGTGGAAATATTTTCACCGGTTTTTTTATTTAAATTCCTTTGATTAAATGCGATTAAGATCAATTTTAACCGATGGTCCCATGGTCGGGGCCAGGTAAGCGGCCTGCAGATAAATTCCCTTAATCTTGCCGGGCTTAACCCGGTTGAGTTCTGTCACTATGGCTTTAAAGTTCTCGGCCAGCTTCTCATCCGCAAAGGAGACTTTGCCGATCGAAACATGCACGGTCGGCTCTCCCCCGGTCTTTAATTCCACCTTGCCTTTTTTAATTTCCTGCAGAGCCTTAACCGGATCCGCTGTTACGGTGCCGGTTTTGGGAGTAGGCATTAAACCCTTGGGACCTAAGACGCGGGCGGCTTTGGCCAACTTGGGCATCCAGGTAGGGGTAGCAATAATCGCCTCGACCGCCGGGATCTTTCCTTCCGCCATCTGCTCGACCAATTTTTCATCCCCAATTTGGTCCGCCCCGGCTTCCTGGAGCTTTTTGGCTAGCTCGGCTTCCGCAAAAACCAAAACCTTCACAGTTTTGCCGGTGCCGTGAGGAAGGGAAACAAAAGTGCGGATCTGCTGCTCCTGATTGCCAGGATCGATCCCCAACCGAAGATGGGCATCGATCGCCGCATCAAAAGAAGCGTAGGAGTGGGCTTTAACCATCTTTAGGGCTTCTCCCAAAGGCAAAAGTTCCGCCGCTACCTTCTCGGCCAAGGCGCGGTACTTCTTTCCCCGCACCTTTTTAGGCTGGGACTTCCCGGTCTTTTTTAAGGTTGGGGCGGTTGACTCCTCACTCTTTCCTTTAGGGGCCTCCACAACACTGGTTTCCTCAATTTTCTTTGGCTTTCTTGCTCCCATTATGCTATCTCCACGCCCATGCTTTTAGCCTGGGCCTCCACGACCTTCATCGCCGCCTCAACATCGAGGGCATTCAAATCCACCATCTTCTTTTCGGCGATTTCCTTAAGCTGGGCTTTGGTGATCTTACCGGCCTTTTCCTTGGGAACCGCTCCCGACCCTTTCTCAATTCCCGCCGCTTTCTTGATCAATTCCGAAGTCGGGGGAGTCTTAATGACAAAGGTAAAGGTCCGATCCTCATAAACCGTCACCACCGCCGGGATAATCTGCCCCTTCATATCAGCCGTTTTCTCGTTGTAGGCTTTGCAGAACTCCATAATCGCCACCCCATACTGCCCCAAGGCGCTCCCAACCGGAGGAGCGGGCGTTGCCGCGCCTCCCTGAATATTAAGCTTTAGTGTGGCTTTAACCTTTTTTGCCATGATTTAAATCCTCGCAACCTGCAGGAAGTCCAACTCCACGGGGGTTTCCCGCCCGAAAACGGATACCAGAACCTTTACCTTCCCCTTCTCCTCGTCAATCTCATCCACTTTTCCTAAGAAATCCGTAAAAGGCCCATCGATAATCTTAATCGTCTCCCCAACTTTAAATTTAAGTTCAAACTTAGGCGCTTCCAGTCGGGAGAACTTCATAATGGCATCCACCTCATGCTCCGGGAGGGAGGTGGGCTTGGAGCCTGCTCCCACAAAGCCGGTCACCCCGGGAGTGTTTCGCACCACGCCCCAAGTTTCGTCCGTTAAGATCATCTTAACCATCACATAACCGGGAAAAAGGCGCTCCCGCACCGTTTTCTTCTTTCCCGCATCAATCACAATCTTTTCCTGGGTGGGCATGAAGAGCTCGGTAATCTCCTCTTTCAAGCCCAACGCCTCAATCCGCTCTTTAAGAGCGTCAATTACTTTCCGTTCGTGTCCGGAATAGGTATGAATTACAAACCAGTTTAGATCCGCCATTTTCTTTAGTTTATCTCCCCACCAAAAAACTTAAAAACCTGTTAAACAAATAATCCAGTCCTGCCACCAATCCCGCAACGGCGAAGGTAATCGCCAGAACCGTCAGGGTAAGCCGGGTGGTTTGCGC
>Ga0076304_124_pt1 | contig 7406 bp, 11 predicted proteins | sample RifGroC1_FD_67988 | JGI IMG/M metagenome (GOLD analysis project Ga0076304, IMG submission 67988) | candidate division CPR1 bacterium GW2011_GWC1_49_13 | reverse complement strand
AGCTCGCCGGAGGCTTTTTTGACAAGAATGCGGTTGGAGGGAAAAATGTCCATTGCGGTTTATTTTAGCAAGCTAAAAACTTAAAGCGGGATCGCGTTCTAAACTTTTCAGATCTGCGAATTCCCCCCGCTCAAATTTAAAACTGGCCGCGACGCCGATCATGGCGGCGTTGTCGGTTAAAAGATCATTTCCCTGCGGAGTATGAACCGGGATTTGCAGGTGAGACATTTCTTTTTGAATTTCTTCTTGAAGCCGGCGGTTGTTGATTACTCCCCCGCCAATAAGGACCATCTTAGGTTTAAGCTGTGCAGCGGCCTTGGCAAGCTTATCGACGAGGTGGGCCACAGCGGCTTTCTCAAAGGAGGCGGCAAAATCCGCTTTTTGCTCGGGACTCAAATCTCCTAATTCTTGGCTCAGATAAAGGGCGGCGGTTTTTAAGCCGGAGAAGGAGAAGTTAAAGTCCGCCGTCCCCCTTAAAGGTATGGGAAAGTGGAAGGCATTTTCGTTTCCGGCCTTGGCGATTTTTGAAAGAGCGGGCCCTCCGGGATATCCTAACCCTAAGATGCGGGCAACTTTGTCAAAACATTCCCCGGCGGCATCATCTAGGGTTTGGCCGACCAGTTCATAACTTCCAAAATCTTCCATCAAAACCAGTTCGGTGTGCCCGCCGGAGACCAAGAGCCCCAAGGCGGGAAACTGCGGCTCATCAATCCCTTTCTCCCCTTGCTTATCCTTAGCAAAAGCGGACAAAAGATGCCCTTCCATGTGATTGACGGCCAGCAATGGCTTTTCCCATTGCTGGGCCAATTCTTTGGCTTTGGCGATCCCCACCTCCAAAGCAATCGCCAATCCCGGGCCCTGTGTGACCGCAACCGCATCCAGCTTTGTTGGTATAACTTTTGCTTCCTCTAACGATTTCTTAATGGTGGGCTCAATAAGTTTTTGATGCTCGCGGCGGGCTAAGCCGGGTTCCACTCCGCCAAATTGAGCATGGAGCTTGGCCTGGGAGGCAATCACGTTGGCAAGAATTCTCACCCCCGCCGTTACAGCAACAGCCGTTTCATCGCAGGATGTATCAATGCTTAAGATCTTCGGTTCAGCTGAGTTCTTCAATTTCTACCTCTCTTTCGTTTTCGCCTTTTTGATCAAAGTGAAGGCGGATGGTCTTTACCTTCTTGGGATTGGAGATCAAACCATCGATTAGTTGGGGGATTTTCTGCGACCATTCAATAACCAGAATATTTCCTGGCTCCAGCAAATCTTTTAGGTTTAAGGTCAGCGCTTCGCTTAAGTCCTGCACTCGCCACAGATCGACGTGGAAGATTTTCCCGGAAAATTGCTCACGGGTGTAGGGATATTCGGTTACTAAGATGTAACCAGGAGAACGGATGGGCCGGCCGACCTTTAGGAAATTTCCCAGTCCTTTGGTAAAGGTGGTTTTGCCGGCTCCCAAATCCCCTTCCAGGGCAAAAAAGAGCGCCTTTTCCTCAAGGGATTTAAGATGTTGCCCGATTAGTTCTTGGGCCAGTTCCTGAGTTTGCCTTTCCGAAGTTAGAATTCGCTTTGCCATTTTGGTTTAAATAGAGTCTATCTATATAATAAAGCAAGACATGATTTTCAATTGGGAAGTAGTAATCAGAGCAGTCTTAATCTCCTTTGCCACCGTTTTGGCTTATCTTCTTGCCATGCGGCTTTTGATGGGGGTTTTAAAGACCATTAATCATGGAATTAGCGGGGTTGTGAAAAAGGAGAGGGTCAAAACCTTAAGCTTCGTAATCTCCAACCTTCTAGCCTTCGGCTTGGCAATCTTGGGTGCTTTGGTAATTCTCGCCAATTCCGGAGTGGAAATCGGCCCGCTTTTGGCGGGGCTGGGCATTCTGGGTTTGGGGTTTGGCTTGGCCGCCCAAACCTTAATTAGAGACTACATCTTTGGCTTCTTCATCCTTTTTGAGAATCACTACAACGTGGGGGATGAGCTGGAGATCCAGGGAAAAAGGGGCTGGGTAAAAGAGCTGACCTTGCGCTACACCATTTTGGAGGGGAAGGAAGGGCAAACTTACTTCTTCCCCAACAGCCAAATCATCCAAATTACAAAATTTCCCCAGGAGCGTGAAAGCTAAGCCAGTTTTTCAACCCTAACCCCCAAAAGGCGAATGGCCTTTCCTTTGGGATTTTCTCTTGCATCTAAAAACGGCAGGATCAGCTTGAGGGCTTCCTGCTTGATGGCGCCGCGGGTTTTATGGGCGGTTTTTCCGGTATGGGCTCGGGTCTTGGTTTCAAAGTCTTCAAATCTCACTGTAACGGTGATGGTTTTGAAGCTTTTGAACCCGCTTTCCTTAAAGCGCTTCCAAACCCGATCCACTAGCTCTTCCAGCCGGGCAAAGATTGGACCGGATTCCAAGGTGTCGGTTTGGAAAGTTTCCTGCTCGCCGATGGATTTCGCGGGGGCCTGCTCCTCGGCGACCGGGCTTTCGTCCCTCCCCCAAGCCTTTTCCCAAATATCTTCCCCCCACTTGCCGAACTTCTCGGCCAATTCTTCCCTCTTAAGAGCGCGCAAATCCAAAACCGTGAGGACTCCCATTTCTCCCAATTTTTCCTCCGTCTTCGGCCCCACTCCCGGGATGGCGCGGATGGAAAGAGCACCCAGCTTGGGCAGGACTTCACTTTCCTTAATAACGGTTAAGCCGTCGGGCTTTTGGAGGTCGGAAGCCAGCTTGGCAACCAGCTTGTTGGGCCCGATGCCGATTGAGGCTGTTAAATCCTCTTCTTGTTTTATTTCTTCCTTTAGCCGTTGGGCGACTTCTGCGGCTTTGGCCCAAGGATCTTTTGCTTCGTGCACCTCGTGGCTTACTCCCAAATCCAGATAAGCCTCATCTACGCTGACCTGTTCTACGAGGGGGGTATATTTAGCGATGATTTTCATAATCTTGCGGGAAACTTCGGCGTAGCGGGCCATATTAACTGGCAGAAAGACGGCGGGAGGGTTGCCCTTATCTTGGGCGGCTTGGGACATCCGCCAAGCGGTTGAAATGGGGGTGGCGGATTTGATGCCGTAGCTGCGGGCGAGGTAGTTGGCGGTGGAGACTACTCCCCTCCCCTTGCCCTCCTGGGGTTCGGCCCCCACCACAATCGGCAATCCCTTAAACTGCGGGTTATCCCGCTCTTCCACTGCGGCAAAGAACGCATCCATATCCAAATGGGCGATGATCCGCATCCACCTTAAGAATAGCACTCCCGTCCCCCTCCAGAACAAAAAAAACGCCCGGGCGAAGATTAGCCCAAGGCGTTGGGATACTGGTTGATCAAATCCAATAAGTAGTTGGTCCGTTTTTCATCCAGCTTGATGTAGTTTCTCCCCAAGGTCGAGACCACTTGCTGGTTGAAGTGGCGGCTATCCTTCCAGTCGGGTTTTACCATCCTTACCAGTTCGGGAGTGATCTCGTGCTGAAAATTGATTAACCGTGAATTAGCAAGATCGGCCCGGCAAATGGGGTCAGTGGTGCCGATCTTCTCCTTGATCTTGAAATAACCGAGGAGATAGGGCTTGCCTCTCCAGAGGGTTCGCAAGAAAAGAAGGTCACCGGGTTTAATTGAAAGACGAAGCTGGCGGTGACAACGCCCATAAACCCCAACCGCAAAATCCGGGTCGGGCTTGATGTAGTAGTCCTGCCCCTCCACCTCAGTTATTTTTAAGGGGCGGCGGATCGGGTCATTGGTGCGCTTGCCGTTTCTGATCTTCATTACTCCCCGCTGAAAAGTGTCGTAATTCCAATCGCTAAAGCAAACCGTCAGGTAGCTGGTCATTTCTTCTCCTTTTTCTTCTTTTTGTTAAGCTCCAGGAGATCTTCGCTGTATTGACGCTCCCGGTTTAACCAAAAGCTAGGCGAGTTGCCAAACGTTATGGCTAAAGCCGCGGCCAATTTTGGAGAGATCGCAAGCTTTCCTTCAAAAAGCTCTTCCAGTTCTTGATCGGTAATGCCAAGCTGCTTAGCAAGGTAATGGGGAGTCCAGCTTCGTTCTTGCAGGGCGTCCTGAATCGTCGCTCCTGGTGGCGAAACCCAATTGGGTTTAAAGGGGCGCTTATTCCATTCCTCTTCCATGCTCTCTTCCTTTCTTTTGTTTTAGTTTGCCTAAAGTTTATCACGGTGTTTGTTAGAATAAGGCCAAATAAAGAAAGGAGGCGAGATGACAGGCAACTTTCGCGGCGTATTTGCTTTGATGTTGCTGCACCCTTGTCCGATGTGTGATCATCCCCTGGCGCTACATGTTGGCAAGGATTGGGTTTGCGAGGAATGCGGCTGTACCGATTTTCCAAGTAAACCAATTGTTTCGGCGGCCGTTTGCAGCTGCGGATACGCCAAGGAAGCTCACCAACGGGGCACGGGGGCGTGCGGCGAGTGTCCTTGCGAGGGCTGGGATGCCTCCGGTTACTAGAAAGGAGGTAAGATGACTAAGTTTGGAAAGATTGGTTTTCTCGCGGTGGTTTTGCTCCTACCGGTTCTTTTTTGCCGCTTGCCCTTTTTTGTGGGGATCGGCGCCGCCGGGCTGATAACGCTGATTCTTTTCCAGCTTTTGCTGCTCACTCCTTTGCAAAGGCTTTTGCCTGAAAAGGATGCCGGTTGGTTTAGAGTCGGTTTCTTGGGTTTGGCTGGAGGGACTGCTTCCTTAGTTTGGATCATCTCCCTTTTTGCGGCCGGGTTCCTGATTCCTTTTCAGGATACTTTCCTGGCCTTTACCGCTCTTTTCATTAGCTTCGGGCTGATGATCTGGGCCGCAACGGCGCTTGTAAAAATGATTGAGTAGTTCAAAACCTAAGTCTGACGGCTTAGGTTTTTTCTTTTAGCTCTCTTTTTCAAATCGCTCTTTGGATTCGCGGATGATCCGATAGGATTCTTTTTTATTCAACCAGCCGTTCACTTTAACCTGCTTGTTTTCCAGCTGCTTGTAGGTTTCAAAGAAGTGCCAGATCTCTTTTTTGAGATGCTCTTCCAGCCTTTCAATGGAATTTAGGTCGGCGAAGCGGGGGTCGCGGTCGGCCACGGCAATAATCTTCCAATCCTTTCCGGCATTATCTTCCATATCTAAAACCCCGATCGGCCGAACGGAAAGAACGCAGCCGGGAGGCGCGGGTTTGGGGAATGAAGCCGTAGTCGCTGGGGTAGAAAACGGTGGAGTGCAGAACGCGGTCCAGCTTGATCTCCTCCAGCTTCTCGTCATACTCATACTTGTGGTTGGATCCCCCCACAATCTCGATAACGGCGTTTACTTTTTCGGGAGCATTCTCGCCTAGTGGGACTTTACCGTAAGACATCTCTTATTTTATCCTTATTAAACATCCAGCTCCGCTGCCAAGGCATGGGTTTGGATGAATCTTTTTCGCGGCGGCACTTCCTCGCCCATCAGCATCGTAAAGGTCTCATCGGCCTTTTGGGCATCCTCAATGTTTACTTGCTTGATGATACGGGTTTCCGGATTCATCGTGGTTTCCCAAAGCTGCTCGGGGTTCATTTCTCCTAATCCCTTAAAACGCTGGACCTTCCCATCCGGCAATCTTTTTAAGATGGCATCCCGTTCTTTTTCAGTAAAAGCATACTCGGACTGCTTGCCCCGGGTCACTTTAAAAAGCGGGGGCTGGGCGAGATAAATATGGCCGCCGTCTACCAAAGGGCGCATGTAGCGGAAGAACAAGGTCAGCCGCAAGGTGGTGATGTGGGAACCGTCCACATCCGCGTCACTCATGATGACGATCTTGCCGTAGCGCAGCTTGGTCATGTCGAATTCCTCCCCGATTCCCATGCCAATTGCCATAATCAAATCCCGCGTCCCCTGGTTTTCCAAAATCTTATCCAACCGGCTTTTTTCCACATTTAACCCCTTCCCCCACAAAGGAAGAATGGCTTGGAACTTGCGATCTCTGGCCATCTTGGCCGATCCCCCGGCGGAATCTCCTTCCACAAGAAATAGCTCTGCGAGGTTTGAATCTTCGGTTTGACAATCAGCGAGCTTGCCCGGCAAACCCATCCCATCCAAAAGTCCCTTTCGCAGAACGGTTTCTCTTGCCGCTCTGGCCGCGAGGCGGGCTTCCGCCGCCAAGACTCCTTTGCCGATAATTTTTTGGGCTTCCTTGGGATTTTCTTCTAAAAATTCATAGAGCTTTTCCCGCAGGAGCGCTTCCACAACCGGGCGAACCTCGGCATTGCCGAGCTTGTCTTTGGTTTGTCCCTCAAACTGGAGGTTTTTAATATCAAGCTTGATGGAAATAACCGCGGTTAGCCCTTCCCGCACATCTTCCCCGCTTAAGGCTTCTTCGCCCGCTTTAATGAGGCCTTTTTCTCTTGCAAAGTCATTCAGGGTGCGGGTTAGCCCGGCCCGAAATCCAGTTAAGTGGGTGCCGCCCCCGGGGTTATAGATGTTGTTGGTAAAGCAAAGGACCACCTCGTTGTAGCCCTCGTTGTATTGGATGGAGACCTCCACATCAATCTCATCGCGGTGCTCGTGCATGTAAAAGGGAATATGGAGGGGCTTTTTGTTTAAGTTGATCGATTCGGCAAAGGAGCGGATTCCCCCTTCAAAGTAGTAATTGGCCTCCTCCCCTACCCGTTCGTCTAGGAGGTGAAAATAGACGCCCTTGGTAAGGTAGGCAAACTGGCGCAGCCGATCGGCGAGAAACTCGAAGTTCGATGAAATTTCTTTACCAAAGACTTGTGTGTCCGGCAAAAAGGTAACAGTAGTGCCGGTTTCTTCGCTTTTAACCTTACCGGTTTCCTTGACCTTATATTTAGGCTTGCCGCGCTCGTATTCCTGTACATAAATCTTTCCGTCTCTTTTAACCTCAACTTTCATCCAAGAGGAGAGGGCATTGACGACCGAGGAGCCCACCCCGTGCAGTCCTCCGGAGACCTTGTATCCTCCCTCCCCGAACTTGCCTCCGGCATGGAGCTTAGTCATCACCAGCTCCAAGGCCGAGACCTTATACTGGGGGTGCAGATCCACCGGAATACCGCGGCCGTTGTCCACCACGGTTACGGAGTTATCCTTATTGATGGTTACTTCAATGCGGTCGCAGGCCCCCATTAAGGCCTCATCAATGGAGTTGTTGACAATTTCTAAAGCCAAATGGTGAAGGCCATTGATGTCGGTGGAACCAATATACATTCCCGGGCGCTTTCGAACCGGATCCAATCCCTCCAAAACCTGGATTTGCTTGGAGGTATATTCGCCTTGGGGCTTCTTAATTAAGGGTTGCTTAGCCATATTTTTGAGTAAATTTTAACCTTCTAATACTACCAGCTTAAGAGGTAGGCATCAACGGTGATTTTGACATTGGATTGAGGGTTGCGCAAGAGTTTTTTAGCCTCCCAAGTCTTCTTTAAAACAGTTGTGCTTAAAGGATTTGCCAAATCTTC
>Ga0076304_121_pt1 | contig 7958 bp, 14 predicted proteins | sample RifGroC1_FD_67988 | JGI IMG/M metagenome (GOLD analysis project Ga0076304, IMG submission 67988) | candidate division CPR1 bacterium GW2011_GWC1_49_13 | reverse complement strand
TGCCAGACACAGCTTGATTTTAACAGAAGAAATGCCTCTTAAAGATGCGGGAATAAGCCAAATCGGTGGTAAAATTAATGAGTTGGTGCGATGGCCGAGTGGTTAGGCAGGCGCCTGCAGAGCGTCTCACGGGGGTTCGAATCCCCCTCGCACCTCCAAAGATTATGGAGGAGGTGAAAAAATAATTTAAATTCCCATGACTTACGATTTTGATTTTCCATCTATGTTTTTCCGCTTCTTCGGCCCCGGTGGGGGTTTTGATGAGAATTTGCCGCGGGCGATTTCCGCCGGCTTAAATATTTACGAGGTTAAAGGCGAGCTGGTGGTGGAAGCCCCGGTTCCCGGCGTCAAGAAAAGCGAGGTCACCGTCGAGGTTGCCGAGGGAACGGTAAAAATAGATGCCATTCAAAAGAGGATGAGGCCAAGGCCAAGCTGGAAGACGGGGTTTTAAGAGTACGCATTCCCTTAAAAGCGGAAACCCGGACGAAGAAACCAACCGTCACCATTGAAGGGGAATAAGATCACAAACGAATTCTCTCCCAGATTTCCCTAAGTGTTAGCCCGCGAAGATGAGAGTAGGAATTGAATTTATTTAGAGCAACCTTATCCCCATTAACTTTCAAGACCGTTACCCCTGTGTTGGCAATCGAATCATTGCGCACAAGATAGTTCTTAAAGCCTAAGTTGTAAAGGAGGGCTTTGGTAAAAATGGCATGCCCCACCACCGCGGTTTCGCGGTTTTGGGCAAACCAAATAATCTCCTCCCAGCCCTTTTCCGCTCTTCGCAAGAGCTCCTCCACCGACTCCCCGCCCCCGGGGTGGTAGCTGAAGTCGGGGTGGCGCTTTTTCTCATATTCGCTCCAGGCCCCTTTGGGAGTTTGGATCTCCCGCCAAGTTGGTAAGGTTTCCAATTTGAGACCCCAAACATCCCCTAAAACTTGAGCGGTTTCTTGCGCCCGCGGCAAATCGCTGGTTAGAAGAATTTGAATCCCTTTATTCTTTAAGGAGTTAGCCAAAGATAAGGACTGTTGGCGGCCTAAAGGAGTAATCCCCCCATCCCCCTCGTCCGCTAAGATCTTCTCTTGGGCATGGCGGATCAAGTAAATTTTCATCAAAAGGAAAATTTAAAACCCAGCATCGGGAGCGGACAAAAATAAAGAGATTTATTATTTTCATCAAAGTAGAAACCCACCCACAAATCGTACCAGCGGAAAAAGGGCTTAACCTTCACTCTTCGATCCCTCCATCAGCCGGTCACACTTGGCGGCAAAGATGAAATCCGATTCGTGCAGCCCGTCAATTTTGTGGGTAAAGATCTGCACGGTGGCAAACCCCCAGCCAAAGGATATTTCCGGGTGGTGGCCAATCTCCTCAGCCATCTCCCCAACCTTGCTCACAAAAGAAAGTGCTGTTTTAAAATCCGAAAAATTATATTTTTTAACCAAATGGTGCTCGCCAACCACTTCCCAGCCTCCTCCCAAATCCTGGTAAAGTTTTTTTATTTCTTCCCCTTTAAGGGGCGGTACTCCTCCCTGGCAGGGCACGCATTTTAACGAAGCTAAATCCCGGGCCATAGCCCTAGTCTAACAAGATAAAAAGTTGTTAAGCTTTAAAAGTTATGAAAAAGGGAGGTGATTTGTAGTGCACTACGTTTTTAATTGTCCCACCTGCGCAATGCCGCTGGAGACCGAAGCCGAGAACGATGATCAGGCCGTTGCGATGTTGATGGAAAAATTTCCAAGCCACATGAGCGAGGCTCATCCGGACCAGCCGATGCCCGAAAACCCAGGGGAGATGATCCGCAGTCAGATGATGAAGAAAGAGGACGGTACTGAGGGTCAAACGGAGGAGATGGACGGAGGAACCGCAACGGAAGGGTAATCTCTAGAGGTTGCCGTAAACAGTTCCCGAAACATTTTTTTATCCTTTTTGGTTTTCTTGGATAAAACGAAGTAGCCGGCTTTTCGTTTAACGATCATTTAAAAGGGGAGCTCTTGTTGGGCCTCCCCCTCGTGGGCCCAGGTATCACCCAAATGGCGGTATTTGCACCACTTGCACTCCTTCCCCTCTTGAGGAGGCGGGCCGGCCAAAAGCTTATCCACTTCCTTGGTGAAGGTTAAGAAACCGGCATCATCAATCGGCACCTCCAGCCATTTGGGAGGAAAGTGAAGAAGAACGCTATCTTCGGTTATGGAAACCTCGTCCGGATAAAAGACCAAAAGCCCCATCCGGGTAATCTTGGCCGCCTTGCCGTAAACCGGGTTCTCCAAGGCAAATTTGTAGGCGGTGAGCTGGGTTTGATATTTGTCAATCTTATCCTCGTGGGGCTGGCTGATCTTTAAATCCACCAGCATTTGAGTTCCGTTGGGCAAATCCACCAAAAGGTCGTATTTTCCCTTAATGTAGAGGTTGGTACCGGGGATAACCTTGGACTGCACCCAACCCTCCTGGGTCACCACTTTCCCTTCGGGAAGCTTGGCCGAAAGGTAGCGCAAATCTTTTCCGATCAAATTTCCCTGCAAACGGGTGTTGATCGCTGAGAAAACTCCCGGCATCGGCATCGAAGGCTGGTAAATGCCTTTTTTGACCTTGAGCCAGTAGCAAAGCTTGCACTCCTCGTAAAGGAAAGCGAAGTCGGAGGGAGAGAGCTTTAAGTTGGCCATTTTCTTATTTTAGCGCTCCCCCTAAGGCGGAGTTCCCCGCCTTAAGCGTGGGAGTAGAGGGAAGCTGGCTGGATAGGTAGCGGCGAAGCGTTAGGGAAAAAACCACCCCGCCAAGGATGACCGCCCCATAAATGCCGATATAAAACCAATAGGAATAGGGCAAACGTCTTAAGACCCCCAGCGTTAGAGCCGTAATCCAAGAAGGAGCGGAAAGGGCACCGCTTAGGAAAAGTCCCCCGCTTACCTTTAAGAATTCCTCGGCCGAGGAGAAGAACTTGCCGTAATTCTTTAACAGGCTAGGGTAGTGGCGGAAGTGAAAGATCGCGCCGTTTATGATTAAGATTCCAACCACCGTCATCTTGGCCCAGAACTTAGCCGATTGCAGGATCCCCGGCTCGCTTAATACCAAGAGAATTCCCGAAACTAAGATAATGGCAATCCCCAACCAAACCATCTTGCTTACCAAACCGATGGTTTTGACCTTCTCCTCGGTAAATTCCCTCTTTTTAATGGAAGAGAAGAAAAGGACATCCGCCACAAACCCCGCTCCGGCCCCGAAGGCCACGCCCAAAATATGAAAAATGACAAATAAAGGATGGAGAGCTTCTAGATCAATCATGTTCGTTTAACTTAACCAAGCTTTTTCATCTTTCCCCGCACCGCGTCGTGAATAGCCATCGGATCGGTTTCCAGCTGGTGGGCCGTCTGGTTGTGAGCGGCTAAATCCTGAGAAAGAATCCCCACCGCCTCCTCGTCCTCATGCGCGTGGGTTTGGGCCACATAGGGGCAAGAGTCGCAGTTGGCCGAATGCGTGGGTTGTGAGTGATCGTGTTCGTGTTCTTCGTGCACTAAGAAATCACCTCCTTAACCTAACTTAACAAAAAACAGGAAAACGCCGCTAGCGGATCCCGGTGTCGATATCGATGAGAATTTCCGTGGTCTGATCTTTAGTCACTATCACGGTCTTGGGCAACTCGCTCTCGCAGCCCAGCCAGACGCAATCCGTCAGCGTGGCTTGGTAGGTACCGGGGGCAACTTTGGTTGGATAAAAGGTTCCATCGGCGTAAAGACTTACCAAGATTTCGCGGCCGAGGGAAGATTCTAAGATTACCTGACGGGAAGAGAAATCAATCGGGTCGGCCTCGCACGGCTCAACCGGGCAAAGCGGACCTACCTCAACTCTACCGGTTACGGTCCCGCTCTCCCCCTCGCAGGGTGCGAACTCGCATTTGGGAGGAACCCGCCCGACGTAGGAACCGTCCGGGCACTGCATAGCATCGGCGGTGCAAGCGGTGGGCTGACGGCTGTTCCACAGCCACCAAGTCCCCAGCCCTAAAAGCAAAAGGAGGCCGATGATCAATCCAAAAATAGCTTTGCTGTTCATTTTCTTAGTCTACGAAATTCAACCCGCCGGCGATTGAATCCGGCAGTTTTTGGAAAAATTCGCGAATTACGCTTTCCGCCGGCTGATCCTTAACCGCCATTAAGGGGTTAAGGTAGGCCGTAAAGGCAAGGCCGGAAGGTTTGATCTCCCCGTCCCAGGCCAAGTATTCCTCAAAAACGATTTGGTAAAACTGGTCCTGCAGCTGCGGCAAAGGAACGCCCGAGGGAGTTTTTAAGGCTGGGCCCGGCTGGTTGGGGACTTCGCCCCGCCCGTAGACCGGGAGCCATAATTCCGTTACCAGCCAGCCGCTCCCCTGGCGGCGGGCATTGGTTTGGGCATAACCGAAAAGCTCCTGCACCTTCCCCCGCCAATCCGCCAACTCTACTCCCACGTTGTTTACTCCCTGGCCAAAAATGTCATAACCAGCCGATCCAAGATAAGCACTGTAAAGTCCGGCCTGGTAGATAAGTTTTCCTTTAAATACTTCCCGCAGTTGGGGCAGAATATCGCTGTGGTAGCGGTTGGAGGTTTCCGCCGCCTCCCGGTGCCCGGCAGTATCTTCCCAATCCGCCCCGTAATATTCGCGAAAGATTTGGTAATCAATCTCGCTGGAAGGGGCATAAGTCTCAACCTGATACTGCTCCCCGATCGCCGCCCATTTTAAATCCACCTCCTGAATATCTTTTAAGAGGGTTTCCAGCGGGACGCCAAATTGACTGTTTTCCCCGCCGCCAAAGGAGGTGGCCAAGTGGACGGCCAAGCCTTGCTGCTTGATGAGCTTAATCAAGTTAATGTAATCCTGTTCATTCTGGCTTTGGTCCGCCGGGCGGCCTCCCCCGGAGGTGTATTGAAATTTACCCCCCTCATAGCTGTAGTCCACATAAACATAAATGGTATTAGCCCCCAGCAAACGGATATTCTCCAATTCGGTGGTGACCAAGCGCGCGGCATCGGCGGGCCCCGGATCCAAGACTCCTTTTAAAACAGAAGGATAACTTCTCTGATAGGAAAAGTCATCCGGGCGGAAAAAATACTGATAAGCAAGGTAAACGAGGAAGGAAAAAAGCACCAGGGCCAAAAATCCCAGCAGAACGAGGAAAGTCTTGCGCATTAACTTAGGTTAGCAAGATTAAACTTTAGCTTTGAGCTTAACTATCAAAAAACCAATCAGGGCATAAAGCAAAAGAGAAAGCGGGGCAAAAAGGTAAGCCCAGGAGAGATCATTGGTCAAAACATTTATCGGGAAAGCCAAATACCCAATCGCAGGGTAAATTGGATTTGTGCAGTACCAAACTCCGCCGGCGGGGGGAAGCGCAATCCGATAAGGGAGGCAAACTAAGGCCACCGCAAAAACCAAAAGCAAAATTAAAACTCCGGCCAAGAAACCAAAAAAAACACCGCGCCAAGGAAGGGACGTCATACAACTTTAAGTATGGCAAATACCAATGGATAGTAAAATAAGCTAGCGCGGAAGCCGAGTGGTGAGGCGGACGGGCCGCAACCTGTCGGATGAAGGTTCGAATCCTTCCCGCGCTTCTGGAAATTCTAAAAAGTTTTCCAAGATATAAGGAAAAATGTGCGGTTTGATCGCTTAAAACTCTAGTTTCAAAAGCTAGAGTTTTTCTCTAGCGCTCGTAAAAATTAGCGGCACTGGTAAAGGCGGAGACGGCCGAGCAGGACTGGTTCGGGAAAGCTTCCATTTTAAGCTGGCGGTCCTCAACCAGCTGAAAAAGAACACAGCCCTGGGAAGGGAAACCGCGGTTGACGACAGTTAAAGGCAGAACGGAGGGAAAGCTTGTGCGGTCCCAGAAGCGACCGGTATTTCCTTCCAAATACTGCCATCCGATAAGTGCGTACTTCACCAACCCGGTTTCAACCGAAACCTCCGCGGGGCTGGGAGCAGAGCGGGAAATGGAAAACTGCTGCGGCTGCCCTTGATAGTTACCAAAGGAAACGAGGAAGGCGGTTGGATCAATATGTTCGGGGGAAATGGAAAGATGCCCCGCGGCATAATTTTGGTTTTGCGTCCCGCCCGAGCCGGCGTAGCCGTTGCTTCCTTCCAAGAACCAGCTCCCAATCAGCCGCCCGTCAATATCGTGATCAATTTTTCCGGATCGGGGCTCAACCGTGCGGATGTATTTGGCCAGCATCTTCTCCTTAATTTGCGCGGTTACATAATCTAGGGGATCGGCGGTATAGATTTTCCAATTTTCAGCTTGGTAGCTATCGGGATTGACAAAACCGGTTAAAGGCTTCGTGGTATCCCAAACCGCAAAATCCAAAGTTTGCCCGCCAATCCTCCCGATCAATTGCCCACCCTTAACCTCAAGATGGAGAAAACCATCCGGTATTCTCTCCCCCTATCGGTATCGCGGGGCTGAATGTCTACCAACCGGGAGTCGGCCATCGCATAAACCGGATAAGTGTCGCGGGGAGAGTTAAAGACCATGGGTGAGTAGTATTGATGATCGATGGGGGTTACATGTCCCCCAATCATCAGCCCGTAAGGGATGATAATGGAAAAATCTGCCAAATCCATTGGCAAATGGGTTAAGGTTCCTGGCCCCTCTCCCGAGCATTTATTATTGGAAAGCCGCCTCCCGGCTCCCAGAGCCGAGCTCGGCAGCCCCTCTTCAGAAGAGTCGTTTTTTAGAAAATACCAAATTCCCCCTCCCAAAGCGGCAAGGAGGACAGCTGCCATGGCCACAAACCAAATTCTTTTCACAATCTCAGGGTAACAAATAGAAAAATAACGGGTAAACCGCTCTTATTAACTACCTAGACCACTAAAAAGCCTTACTTTCCGCTCACCCAGTCCCAGGCCCAGCCGAAGACGTAACCGACTACCCAAAGGGCAGCGGTTAAGCTCAAACCCCCGTAAAGGAAGGTTTGCCAGGTTAAGTCCCAGGAGCCTAAAACAGAAACGTCGCGCCCATGCATCCACCACTGCGAAACGGTTTCCGAGAAATCCGGCAAAAGCCAGATAAATAGATAGCAAAATGTCCACAAAATTGCGGTGGTGAGGGCAAAGGCGTTAGCCAAAGCCATGCTTTCCAACTTCAAATTTGCTCACCTCCTTCCCACTTAGGATTATTCAATCCAATTTAAGATTAGAGGATTTGATGCCCTCCCCTCAAATCGGTTAAGGCGTAGCTTGCACCAGACCTTTTTTAATGAAGTAGGGAAATTTTATTTAATAAGAGTTAAGGTCGATTTTTCTAACCCGCACATTTTGGGGAGTTACCTCCACCACTTCCGTATCGTCGATATATTCCAAAGCCTCTTCCAATATCAGGGGCTTGTGGGCGTTAAAGTGCTCCGAGATTTGGGCATTGGAGCGGTGGTTGGTCTGCTCTTTTTCCTTGCAGACATTCACCCGAATATCTTGCACCCGGGAGTTCTTGCCCACCACCTGTCCCGCATAAACGGGGGTGGCGGGCCCCACAAAAAGAATCCCCCGGGCCTGAACGGCCGCTAACCCGTATTCACGGGTAGTGCCCGAGACATGGGCCACCAGCGATCCGTTCTCCCGCTTAAAGGCAATCCCTTTGTCTTTGCGGTAATCCAGAAGGGAGGATGAGATGATTCCTTCTCCCCGGGTATCAATAATAAATTCGCTCTTGTAGCCGAAGAGCTCTTTGGTTGAGATCACAAATTCCATTAAAACGGAGTTTTTCACGGGGGTCATCTCAATAAGCTCCCCGTGCCGCAGACCCATCTTCTGCATCACCACTCCGGAATATTCCTGGGGAACCTCAATCATCAGCCGCTCATAAGGGGTCAGGGTCACCCCATCCACCTTCTTTTCAATCACCTGGGGCCGGGAAACCTGAAACTCATACCCTTCCCGGCGCATCCGCTCAATCAAGATTGCCAAGTGCAGCTCTCCTCTCCCGTAAACTAAAAATCCA
>Ga0076304_114_pt1 | contig 8975 bp, 13 predicted proteins | sample RifGroC1_FD_67988 | JGI IMG/M metagenome (GOLD analysis project Ga0076304, IMG submission 67988) | candidate division CPR1 bacterium GW2011_GWC1_49_13 | reverse complement strand
TAGATCTTAAACTTCCCGTGGGCAGGAGCCAGTCGGACCTTCTCACGAAGGTTGCGGATATCATCGATCCCCCGGTTGGAAGCGGCATCAATCTCAATCAGATCAACAAATCGTCCCTCCTGAATCTGGGTGCAGAACCGACACTTTCCGCAGGGCTCTCCATCTTTTAGATTTTCGCAGTTTAGCGCTTTAGCCAGGATGCGGGCGGTCGTGGTTTTCCCTGTCCCCCGCGGTCCTGAAAAAAGGTAAGCGTGGGCAATCTTTCCCGACTGCACTTGATTTAAAAGATTATCCTTAACCGTTTCCAGGCCTACCAATTCCGCAAATTTTTGGGGACGATATTTGGTATAAAGCATCCGTTTTCGGGGGCAGTGAGGTGGGCAGTTAAGAGCTAGCCCATTCTAGAACGTGGGGGAGCGCATCCGCAATAGCTTTCTGAATGAGTTTTCGCTCTTCTTTAGAGGGCTCCTCCAGTACATACTTCTCTCCGGCTTTATTTGGCTTACCAACCCCCACCCGTAATCTCCAGAAATCCTGCGTTCCCAGCTCCTCAATCACACTCTTAACCCCGTTGTGGCCAGCTGATCCGCGGCCCCACTGCATTTTCCAAACACCCGGCTCCAAATCCAAGTCGTCATGGACTAAAAGAAGATCTTCAAGCTTAAAGCCGTATTCTTTTTTAACCGCGGAAACAGCTTTACCGGATTCGTTAATAAAAGTTTGCGGCTTAACATAAATAGCTTTGGATTTTGGCGGCCGGGATTCCAAGGTTTTGTGTTTTTTAAAAACATGCCAGCGCCAACCGGCTTCTTCCACTAAAAGATCCACAACCCAGAAACCGACGTTGTGGCGGGTGTTCTCGAACTTTTCTCCTGGATTGCCAAGGCCAACAATTATCTTCATCTCTTTTAATATAGCGGAAAGAAAAAAGCGCGGGGGAAGTCGCGCTTTGAAGACACTATCGTAGAGTCAACCTTCCTTGAACCGACTGTAAGCAGCATTTAAATGCTCATCAGCTGTTTTTCCCGGAACACGTCGCCAGAGATCATTGCACAACCGAAGCATTTGGTCGTGAATACGGACGTCCAGCTTGCGCTCCGCACTCTTTTTTGCACGCACAAAGGCCTTATTACGAGTTAGGGCATACGTTTCAGCAAGATCCGAGCTGTTATCACGTTGAACGACCCTAACAACGTCGTCCAGCACCAAAAAATCGGTCAAGACCTTGCGATCACTGCCGTTTATGAGCGCCCGACGGAGCCTAGTGTAGTAAAGCTCCGAACTTGCAAGCTGTAAAACGGCTTCGGGTAAAGCTAAAGGAGAAAACCTTCTCACTTAGCACCTCTCTCCTACATCCGCTCTTCCCCAGAGCTTGGTGGCTCAATTGTTGTCTGATGTAAAGAAAATTTCAGAACAACCACGTTAGCCAGCGTGTAGGGTGGTTAAATTATAACGAGGATGGCAAATTTAAACTAGTCTTCGTGGTGAATTCCTAAAATGTGTTTGGTGCCGTGAAGAGCAAGGTAATTGATTTGCTCCTCTAATGTAACGCCGTTCTTCTTCGCCATTTTGACCGCTTCGCTCTTGCAGATTAAAACCTCACCCAAGAGTATCCCATCTTCCGTTGGTTCCCAGTAGGAAAAGGACAAAACCGCGGGGGTGTAGCTTTTCCCCCGCATCTCCTTATTCAGCTTCTGCATCTTCTTAGGGGAAACAAAGTTAACTTCAACGGTAAATTTCATTAAGAAAAGTCTAACAGAAAAAAGACCCTGATATTTAAAATTCAGGGTCAAAAAACCATTTAGAGAAAGGCGGTATCAATCCCACTCAAAATATTCCTCAATTTAGAGAAATTTCCCTCGGCTAAGCTGCGGCGCTGGTAAAGTTCCGCAATTTCTTTAGCGGAGGAAGATTCTTTATCTTCCAATTTCTTCTTGATGGTCGGAAGATCAATATCTTTCCAATCCGCATCCATGAGGGTATGGTGAAAAGGATCTTCAAATCCTCTGATCCCCACCGTCGCAGAAATTTCAAGATGTGCGTCGCCGCGGCTTTTTTGCCGCTGCTTTAGCCACGCTTCTGCCCGATTCCAACCCGAAAAAACTTCAAGACGAGATTCTGGATCGCGCCACTGCTCCTGGCCAGTGCCCGAGCAAGTGAAAACCAGCTCAACGCTCTTAATTTCAAGTTTGTCTCCAACCTTCACTCCAACCTCCTTAAATTAGGAAAATTTAATTGGTTAAGAAAATCCTAGACGCTCAGTAAGAGAAAGTCAAATCAATCGGAGAGGGATTCCTTGACCAGCCGGCTCACCAAGGAACCATCCGCTTTCCCTTTGATCTTGGGCATTAAAGCCCCCATCACCTTTCCCATATCCGTCATACCGGAAGCGCCGGTTTGGGAAACCGCTTCCTCCACCAGCTTACTCACTTCCTCCTCGCCCATCTGTTCGGGAAGGTAAGATTGGATAACCTTCAGCTCCGCCTCCTCCTTATCGGCCAAATCCGCCCGATCCCCCTTTTGATAGGCCTCAATGGATTCTTTCCGCTGCTTGGCCTGCTTTTGAAGAAGAGCAGTCAGCTCCTCTTCCGTCAAGGTGGCATCGCGTCCTTTCGCAATCTCACCGTTGTGAATTTCCGCAAGAAGATATCGCAGCGTTAAAGCCAATACAGTATCGCCCGCTTTTAAAGCGGCTGTTAAGTCCGTTTGGATGCGTTCTTTGATACCGGTCACCTTTTTCTTACTCCAATCCCTCCTTCTCCCGCTCAATCATGCGCTCTTTTTGCGATTTTTTGCGCTTCTTGGCTTCCGACGGCTTCTCGTAAAACTCCCGCCGGCGGGTCTCCAAAAGGATCCCCTCCTTCAAAACCTCCCGGTTAAAGCGCCGCAGCGCCTCCTCGAGCGATTCTCCCGGCTTAATCGTTACTTTAGCCATAAAATTTATCTAAAAGACTTATGTTAAAGGCTTCTCGCCTTTAACCTTTCCTTTAGCTAGTTAAAAACACCTCCTTTAATTAATTTAAACATGTTTTACCTTAGTCGGCGACTCCCAGCCCCCTACCAAATGCATATGCAGGTGGTCCGAACCTTCGCTAGCCGCTTCCCCCGCGTTCGCCAAGAGCTTGTAGGATTCCTCAACTCCCATTTTCTTAGCCATATCTCGCGCTAGTGCAAAGATATGGCCGAGAACTTCCTCCTTTTCTTTAACATGGGATCCTTTGATGCTCAAATGCTTCTTGGGAATCAGCAAAAGGTGAACAGGGGCAGATAAGTCTTTTGCTGGAAAAACGACAAACTTATCATCCTGGTAAACGATCTCTTCCTCCTTTTGCCCTGAGGCAATATCACAAAAAAGGCAGTTTCTTTCCTTGCCGATTAATCTTTGTCCCTTCATATCACTCATGTCATTCCTCCCGGCTCTTCCTGGGAGCCTCCCAAGATGTGCAGGTGTTCATGCTCAAAGTGGTTGTAGCCGGCCCCGTTATTAACCAATTTGTAACCGGTCTTATCCAGCTTAAAGTGCTTGACGGTTTTCCAAACCGCATCCATCAGTAAGTCCCAAAAACCCGGATACTGCCCGGAAAGGGTATCCTTCTTCTCCCGGTGCTTTTTATCTAAGACCAAAACATGGACCGGAGATACCGGAAATTTGTTTTTAATAACGAGAAATCCCTCCGTCTCCAAAACTTTCTCGGCCGGCTCCTCCCCTTTCACAATTTTGCAAAAAAGGCAATCATTTTCCGCCATAAATATTGGAAATCTCCTCTGCCAGCTTTCCCACCGGCCCGACCGTGCTTTTGCCGTTGTCTCGGCGCGCCACCTCGACGCCCCCTGCCGCTAAGCTCTTTTGGGAAACTACTACTCGCACGGGAACGCCGATCAAATCCGCATCCTTAAGCTTCACCCCCGCCGGCTCCTCCCGATCGTCAAACAAAACCTCCAAGCCTGCTTTCTCCATCGCCTCATAAATCTTTTCCGCCGCCTCTTCCCCTCCGGGAAGATGAAGCAGGTACACATCATAGGGGGTTAGTTCTGTGGGCCAAACAATCCCCCGCTCATCATGATGAGCCTCCACTACGGTGGCCATCACCCGGGCCGGGCCGATCCCGTAGCTGGCAAACCAAGGATACTTTTTCTTCCCATCCTTATCGGCAAAGGAAACGTTCATGGCTTTGGCATATTTCTGCCCCAGAGGAAAGATATTACCAACCTCAATCGCCGAAGCTTCCGCCACCTTGCCTTTCTTGCACTTGGGGCACTTATCGCCCGCTTTGCCTTGGTAAATCTCTTTGTTTTGGGCGAAATCGCACTTGTCGCAGTAGAAGATAGTGTCTTCCCCGGCGGGAGAGACCACTTGAAACTCGTGGGTGTAGTTTTTGGTAAAAACCCCTCCTCCGGCCTCGACCACCTTGGAATCCAGCCCCATCCTCTTAAAAGCCCGCAGATAGGCATCCTTAATCTGCCAGTAGTATTCATACATATCTTCCTCAGTTACATGGGCCGAATAAAGGTCCTTCATCATAAACTCCCGGGAGCGCAGCACCCCTCCCCGGGGCCGTGGCTCATTTCGAAACTTGGTGGAGAAGTGGTAAACCTTGATGGGGAAATCCTTGTAGGAGGAGGTATGCTTGCCCAAAAGGTCCATCACGATCTCCTCGTGGGTAAAAGAAAGGCCGAACTCCCGCCCCCTTTTATCCTTAAACTGATACATAATCTCCCTAACACCAGGATCATCCCAGCGGCCGGTGCGGTTCCAAACTTCCTTGGGGTGCATAAGAGGCATCAGCATCTCCTGGGCCCCGGTCTTGTCCAGCTCCTCGCGGATAATGTCGTTGATTTTGGTAATGACCCGCCAGCCTAAGGGGAGAAGCGTCCAAGAGCCGGTCATCAGCTGATCAACAAACCCGCCTTTAACCAAAAGCTGGTGGGAGGCAATCTCGGCGTCTTTGGGCACTTCCCGCAGAGTTTGCCCTAGAAAATGGGAGTATCTCATCAGGGTTAGATTAGCACGGATGGGCCGATTTTGGGTAGTAACTATGCTAACTTAAAAACAGATGCGCAAGCTCTGGCTCGTTCCCATCGCTGCGGCTCTTTTCATCATTCTTTTGGGAGCAGGACTCTACTTTTACCAAAGTCCTACCTCTTTCTTGGAGCTTTTCAACTTCTTAAACCCCCCGACGCTGGAACCACAAGGATTAATTCCCCAAGAGGAGCTTCAGCTGGTCGAGCAGGAGATCACCGTTAACGGGAAGAAGCAGGTTTTAAGCATTCCTTCCGGCTACCGGATTGAAGTCTTTGCTTCCGGCTTTGACCGTCCCCGACTTCTAGCGATTGACCCCCAAACCAAAGAGATTTACGTCACTGATACGGGAGCGGGAAAGGTTTGGAATGTAAGCAAGAAAGAGGTCGTGGTGGAAGGTATTCCCAGCGTTCATGGCCTGGCTTTCTTTGACGGTAACCTTTACCTGGCCTCCACCACCAGCATCTTTCGATTTAAGGATGAAAAATTGGAGACCTTGGTCAACAACCTCCCCAGTGGAGGCCATTTCACCGCCACCCTGGTTTTTGGACCGGATGGAAAAATGTATGTTTCCCGGGGGTCCTCTTGTAATGTGTGCGAAGGGGAAGTCCGAAGAGCAGCCATCCTAAGATTTGATAAGGACGGGAAAAACGAAGAAATCTTTGCCACGGGACTGCGAAATGATGTGGGGATGGCTTTTCATCCCCAAACGGGAGAGCTTTGGACCACCGAAAACGGCCGGGATTACCTGGGCGACAACCTCCCTCCCGAGGAGATTAATATCATTAAGAAAGGGCACCACTACGGCTGGCCCTACTGCTACTCCCAAAATGTGCCCGATCCTGATTTCGGCAGCGCGGAAATTTGCACCGACAAGGAACCCCCTTATATTGAGATGCAAGCTCATTCCGCTCCCTTGGGATTGCGGTTTGATAAGGAAGCCAAGAACCTCTACGTTGCCTTTCATGGCTCTTGGAACAGAACAACCCCCACCGGCTACAAAGTGGTTCGCATCTCCGATCCAACCGGCTCTTCCAAGATTGCCGATTATATTACCGGCTGGCGAACCGGGAGAGCGGCGGCCTGGGGCCAGCCGGCGGATGTGATTTTTGACGGGGCGGGAAATATGTATATCTCCGACGATACTGCGGGCGTTATCTACCGCTTAAGTAAAAATTAAGGTAAGGTCCGATCTTCTTAAAAGAAGGTCCGCAGGTCCCGAATGGAAAGAAGCACAATCAAGAGAAGGAGGAAGGCAAATCCCAGGGAATTAACCAACTGCTCGGTCCGCGCCGATAACCGCTTCCCCCGCAGTGCTTCCAGCGCGATAAAAAGAATTCTTCCTCCATCCAGTGCTGGGATCGGTAGAAGGTTCACCACCACCAAGTTAAGAGAGAGAATTGCCATAAAGCTTAAGAAGGGCTTTACCCCACCATCCGCTACGGCGGAGGTTAAGGCGTAAATGGCAACCGGTCCCCCGACCGCCACCTCCTCACCCCGGAAAATGCTTGTAATAATGGAGCCAATCCCCTTAACCATCAACCCCAAATTCTCAAAAGTAGTGGAAAGTCCCGCCCAAGGAGCTTGCCAAAAGGGAAGCCTCACTTCCTCCGTGGCTGTTTCCACGGCAAAGCCGATCGGTCCTTCCCCTTGAGGCGGGGTAGCGCGGGCCAAGACCGAAACTTCCCTTATTTCTCCCGCCCGCTCCACCTTCAAAACCACGGTTTTTCCCAAGTTAGCCTGCGTTAAGGAGACCAGATCGGTAACATCGGGAGTAGAGGTACCGTTTAAGGAGAGAATGAAATCCCCCTCCCGGAATTCGGCTTCCGCGGCCGGTGATCCCTTCAGTACCTCAGAAACCAGGACTTTGCCGGCGGGGACCAAATTACCCACTCCCCAAAGAACCGAAAACAAGATCCAAGCCAAAATCAGGTTTCCCAAGGCGCCGGCAGCGATGATCAAAGCTCGCCGCAGCTTGGACTTGACCGCGAAAGAATCAGCTCCGCCAAATCCCAAAGTTTCCCCCGCTTCCTCACCTTTTAGACGGACAAATCCACCGATGGGGAGAAGGTTCAGCGAATAAAGAGTGTCGCCCCACTTGCGTCCCCACAACCGCGGCGGAATGCCAAAGCCAAACTCCTCCACCTTGACTCCAGCCAGCTTGGCCAAAAGAAAATGACCACCCTCGTGCACGAAGATAAGGACCGAAAGAAGCAAAATGAAACGAAGTATATCAAATAATTCCATAAGATAGAGTGTCCATCCTAAAGCTCAATCGCTGTTCTTTTATCCTGTAAAGTAACCTCAATTTCCTTGTTAAATTCTTCCATCTTTTCATCAATTTGCTTTTTTTGGGAGAAGTAATCATCCTCGGAAATTTCTTTCGCCGTCTTTGCTCGCTCCAAGTTAACCAAAAGATCTTTACGCACTACTCTTCCCGCAATCCGCGCTTCCTCGGCCTTAAATCCCAATTCTTTAATCAAACGTTCCCGCTCTTCGCCGGTTAAAGGTGGAAAGACCAGCCTTAGAGATTGGTCGCCCGCGGTGGGGTTAAAACCCGCCGCCCGCAAGCCCTTTTCCACATCCGGAAGAACGCTTTTATCCCAGGGGGTAATCAAAAGCTGCCGGGGCTCGGGGACGGCAATCGAAGCCAATTCCTTTAGAGACATCACCGATCCCCCGTAGACCTCCACCTTCAAATCCTCAACCAGAGCCGAAGTCGCTCTTCCAGTCCTAACCTTAGCCAGCTCTTCTTTTAATTTTTGGGTAATTTGGGAAAGTTGGGAATCTAAATCCATTCTCTTAAAGTCAGATCTCGTAGCGCATAAAGCGCTCCACCTTCACATGCTCCCCCAGAGTGCCGGAAACCTCAGAAACGTAATCTTTGATCTTTCTCCCTGGATCGCGGATGTAATCCTGCTCCAAAAGCTCCTCCACATCCTTGGGATCCATCGAGGCAATCTGGAGCATCAGCTCTTTCCCCAAGTTTTGGAAGTTTGTGGTTTTGGCCACAAAATCGGTCTCGCAGTGCAGGTCCAAAAGAACTCCCACGGCTCCCCCTTGGTGAATGTAGGAAAAGATCATTCCCGCTCCTGCTTCCCGTTCTTTCTTCTTCTCCGCCCGCATAACGGCCTTCTCTCTTAAGATGTCCTTCGCCTTCACCACATTCCCTTTGGCCTCTTCCAATGCCCGCTTAACCTCCATGACAGGTGCTTCCGTTTCCTCTCTTAACTTCTTAATACTCGCAGTGGTAACAGCCATTAAATTTAGTTTACTTCTTTTTGCCTGCGGCGTAGGCATCCGCTAGGGTCGCAATCAGAATCTCAATTGAAGCGGTGGAATCGTCATTACCGGGGATAAGATAATCCACCAGCATCGGATCCGCATTGGTATCGGTAATCGCCACCACCGGAATCCCCACCAACCGGGCTTCCCGGGCGGCAATCTCCTCGCCCTTGGCGGAAGCTAAAACCACCGCTTTCGGAAGTTCTTTCAACCCTTTTAATCCCCCGATTTCCCGCTCCAGCTTCTCGACATGCCGGCTGATCAAAAGCTGCTCCTTTTTGGTGTAATGATCCAGCTCTTTGCCATTAATTTTCCCCGAAAGATCCTCCAGCTGCAGAATATTCTTTTTAACGGAATCAAAGTTGGTTAAAAGTCCCCCCACCCACCGGCTGGTGATGTAGAAAGCCCCAACCCTTTTAGCTTCCCGCTCAACCACTTCCGAAGCTTGGCGCTTGGTCCCCACAAAAATAACCGCACCGCCATCAGCCACGGTCTTTTTAATAAATTGGGATGCTTCTTTTAGGGCCTCGTGAGTTTTAAAAAGATCAAAAACATGCACCCCTTCCTGCTCGGTAAAGATGTAGGGGGCCATGCGGGGGTGCCAACGGCGCCGAAGATGGCCAAAGTGGACACCGGCTTCCAAGAGCTTTTCGGGGCTCGGCACGGTCAG
>Ga0076304_125_pt1 | contig 9478 bp, 9 predicted proteins | sample RifGroC1_FD_67988 | JGI IMG/M metagenome (GOLD analysis project Ga0076304, IMG submission 67988) | candidate division CPR1 bacterium GW2011_GWC1_49_13 | reverse complement strand
GGAGATTTCAGGGCACAAACCTGGAGAAGGTTTAACAGAAGACCATCGCCCAGTTATCCGGGAAAAGAAAGAAGTAACTGAGAAACCGGCAGAAGAAAAAGAAGCGAAAGAGAAGCCAGCCGAGAAGAAAATCGCTAAGAAGGAAGCCGCGAAGAAGCCAGTCGCCAAACCAGCTCCCAAAAAAGCGGCCGCTAAGACCGAAGAAACCAAGCCCGCTCCGAAAGAAAAACCTGCCCCCCGGCAAGAAAATTTGGGTGATAAAGATCTCCGTTAACCCATAATATTGATTTATCCTGTTGAAAGTGCGATAATTTAGCCAAGTTTTCCTTTAAAACCAATTCAATCTTTGCCCAAAAGGGCAGGAAGGAAGGAGTTTGAAAATGCTTACTCCAAAGCTAGCGTCATGGAAGTACGCCCAACGCTTTAGAGCATTATGTTACGCAAAGAACTTGGGGGCGACATGGGCGATTGCCTTTCATGACAATACCGGTCAGGAATTCCTGATAAATTTTGGGAAAACCTTACCCACCTTTTTAGTCTCGGAAGAAGTGGCCAATAAGGTACTGCGGAACTTAGATGTCGTTTTCCAGTATTTAAAACTTCACCAGGTACCGGACGCTCGGGGACTCCAACCATCCATGGAAAGACTCTTAGGAGTATCGGTCACTCCTTCTTTAGAAGGAATGGATCCGAAAGAGTACACAACTCTTCATTGGGAGGATGTTCCCAAAATGGGTCGGCGAACGCCTATTCAGGAGTGTGAATTCAACGACGGGACGTGGGGAATCGTTTCCAATCTTCCCTGGGGCGATTTTCTGGTCGTTTTTGATCCTTCTGATGATCCTTACATGCGGACCTTTTTCAGGACGCAGGGGGAAGCGTTGGAAGCGATTGATTACCTTACTTGGGATAGCTTGGATCGGATGGATAGTTACTTTTCAGCTGCACCGGAGGCTGATTGGCTTAACATTCCGCCCGCCCAAATTGACCCCAAGCTTCGGTCCCAGCCGCTTACGGATGGGGAGATTCAGCTGGACATGGAGATTGCAGTTTCGATCGGTTATGACTGGCTTGTCCGCCGCACTGGGGAAGGAAAGCATTGTCTCTGTCCCCGGTGTCAAAAACGGGATGAAGCGGCTCTGAGGAGAATTCAGGATCGCTACGATGCTTCATCACTGCCATGGGATTTGTTTGAAGATATCCAGCAAGCCCGTCGCTGGATTAGAGGTGATGATTAATTTACTGACCGCCGAATATTTTCCCCTTCGGCGGTTTTTCTGTTTGCTATCATAAGAGCGATATGTCCGGTCATTCCAAGTGGTCTACGATTAAACGGGCTAAAGGCGCCGCTGATGTGAAGCGGGGAAAACTTTTTTCCAAGCTAGCCCGGGAAATTTCGATGGCGGCCCGGACCGGTACCCCTGATCCCAACCTCAACCACATTTTGCGAAGTGCTGTCGAAAAAGCCCGCGGCTTCAACATGCCTAAAGAAAATATCGCCCGAGCGATCGGCGCCGCTTCCGCCGCTGCTTCCCTTCAGGAAGCAGTCTATGAGGGCTATGGCCCTTCGGGAGTGGCGTTTATGGTTAAGGTTGTAACTGATAACAAAAACCGCACCTTGGCGGAGATTCGTAGGATTTTTGACAATCACGGCGGAAAATTAGGGGATGCCGGCAGTGCTGCTTATATCTTTAAAGATCCCGAAAATCCGTCTTTTACCATTCCTGTAGCTGATCCAGGAGAAGCCAGAAAGGTTTTGGGTTTGGCGGATGATTTGGATGAGCACGATGATGTGACGGAGGTTTTTAGCAATTTTGATATTCCGGATGAGCTGGTGCACCAAGCGGCAAGTATTTAAAATATTCTTATGATTACCCTCGGTATCGATCCCGGCACCGCGCAGATGGGGTGGGGGATTGTGGAGCGCAAGGAAGTGGCGGGGAAGAAGCCGAAGGTCCTCTATGTCAGCCACGGTATGATTACTACTCCTTCCACCGATCCATTATCCAAACGACTGGTGGTCATAAGAGATGGGGTGGCGGATTTGGTTTCCGCCAATGGTGTAGATGAGATTGTGATTGAGCGAGTAGTCTTTAACGTTAATAAAAAAAGCGCCATCAGCGTGGCGCAAGCCTACGGTGTCGTTATGCTTTTAGCCGGGGAGCGGGATCTCCCCGTTTATGAGTACAACGCTCTGGAGGCCAAGCTCCACCTCACTGGGCATGGACGGGCGGAGAAAAAAGATGTTCAATCTTCTTTAAAGACTTTGTTTAAGATGGAAAAGCATCCTACGCCGGTGCATGCGGCGGATGCCTTGGCGATTGCCCTTTGCCACATCGCTAAAACTTCGAATCTTAATTCTTAAAATGACGATTCTACAAAAACTTTTTCAAAAAAGAGCGCGGTTTGTTCTCGTTTCGCTGGGTTTGGGAGTTGCTTTGTTCGGTCTTTCCCTCCCTCCTTACGGGCAAAGTTTGGGCTGCTCCTGGCTGTAAATGTTTTTTTGGTGGAGCGGCAGCGGGGGGAAAAAATCCCGCTGGAGAAAGCCGCCCGCCCGGCAGCTTTTCTCTTTGCTTTCCTAGCCGCCTTTCTTCTCTTAACCGCTCTCTACAAATTTTCCTGGGACGCTTATCTAACTACTTTTTTGGTTTTCTGGATTGGCTTCCTGATCGGTTTAACCATTTTTTGGTTTTACTCTTTAACGGATTTACTGGAGAGAGATCAATTTCTGGGAGCGGCATCGGTGGGTCTTTTGGCGGTGCAGGTTTCCCTGGCTTTTTCCTTTTTCCCCTGGAAGGCCCATTTGCGGGGCTTGTCGGAAGGGGTTTTCTTCTACACCTTCCTGGGGGTGGCCCGGGCCTATTTTGGTCGGCATTTAACCTATGCAATTGTGGTGGAATATATTTTGCTTTCTCTTTCTGTTTTCTTAGCGATTCGCCTACTTTTTGCTTAAATTTTCAAAATCCCAAACCTTATTTTTAAGAGATCGTTGGCAGGGGAGGGGAGTACGTGCTAAGCAAAATTAAGCCCTATAATTATTATTCAACTTGCGGTAGACTAGAGCGTGATATCAAATTAATTTTCCTAATTTTTGCTGTTTTTGGTTAAAAATGATTCTAAGGAATTTATTGCTAACAACTGAGTTTTATTTTTCCACTCTTTCGTAATGTTGGGCTAGCTAATTTAAGGTTTTCATAGCGACTTTAGATTATTTTAGCCCGCCACTGCCAAGTTGACGTTTTAAGCTTTTAAGCTTGACAAAATCGCGCCTAAGATGATTAATTAGCCGTCTTGGACAAAATCTTGTCAAAGAAAATCATATTGTTTGTTGGGAAACCGCCGTTCAAAATTTAACACTACTTTCTACCCACTAAGTATTTATTTCCACAATTCATATAAGTAATCTTCGTAAGAGAGAAAGTAGCGTGATCTCCAGGAGCAGTTTTGGGCCTCCTGTAAAGAGGTCGAATTTGACATCTAACAGGGGAGTCCGGTAACATAGTCTTATACGTCGTATAATCTACAAAAAGCGACGAAGGAGGTGGGGGGTCGCTTCTCACTCCTCCCTACGGTCTAAACCGATGAAAAATTACTTGCAAAAATTCTTGGAATATTTGGAAATTGAGAAAGGTCGCTCGCCGCGCACGATCAAATCTTATTCTTTTTTCCTAAACCGCTTTGCCGAGTTTGCCCACTCCCCCTCCCCCACTTCTATTACTCCCCAAATGGTGCGCCAGTACAAGCTTTATTTAAATCGCTACCGGGATGAGCACGGGCACGAACTTTCCAAAAGTACCCAAAACCGCCATCTAGTAGCGTTAAGGTCATTTCTGAGTTACCTAGCTCAACAGGAGGAGATGAATGTCCTGTCAAAGGATCGCGTGGAGCTGATTGATGAGGGTGATCGCAAGGTCAAGGTACTGGAGGAAAGCTCTCTTCAGGCCTTTTTAAATGTTCCGGATACAAAAACGCGAACCGGTATGCGGGATCGGGCAATTCTGGAGCTCTTATTCTCAACTGGTTTACGGGTTTCCGAATTGGTGTCGTTGGATGTTGCCGACCTTAATTTTAAAACTCGGGAAGTTTCGGTTATGGGTAAAGGGCGTAAGGTCAGGGTGGTTTTTGTTTCGGATTCGGCGTCCGGGGCCGTCCAATCTTATCTGGCGACTCGCGAAGACGAATTTAAACCTCTTTTCATCCGCTATAAAGGTGGAGAAGCGAAAGACCCCGAGGGCAAGGATTTACGCCTGAGTGTGCGCAGTATTGAGAGGTTGGTTAAGAAATACGCCTTACTTGCCGGAATTGCGGTTGATCCCACCCCCCACACTTTACGTCATACCTTTGCAACCGATTTACTGCGCCGGGGAGCGGACATTCGGGCTGTCCAGGAACTTTTAGGCCACAAAGATATCTCCACAACCCAAATTTACACACATGTTACTAACCCGCAGCTTAAGGAAGTTCACCGCAAATATCACAGCGGCAACCAGAAAGACTAGACAATTAGTACTTCCTCATTTAAAATGGGAAAAACCTATTGCTAAAGGAGGAGAAGATGGTCCAGACCGAATTTGTCTACTTTTTCCCAGTAGGATTTTTGTTTTTTGTGCTTCTTTTTGTTGCGGTTTTCTTTTACCGTTACCGCCTCGATGAAATTCCGGGAATTAGCTTTTCGCAGGCTTTCGCAGTTTTTTTGCTTTGCCGGGTTGCCGATTCCGGAAGTTTCCTCTGGTCGCAGAAGATGCAGGGTTGGGATGCTGTGGGATTGGTTGAAACTAACCCACTTCATTGGTTCCTGGGTAACTTTTTGACACCGGATTTCACGTTTTGGGCAGTTTCCGCTTCTGGCATACTTTTTGTGATTTTGTTTTTGCTGTTCGCCCGATCCATTTTAATACGAAACGGAAATTCAACTAACGCGGTTGATCGTTTCACCTATATGGCTTTGGCAACTTACAGCAGCATGTCGTTGTTTGGTGCCGCTACAAACATTTCTTTTGGAATTTTAGGATTTAACAGTCCGTTCTTGATCTAGTCAAAAATAAACCCCTCTTCCGATATCAATACGGAGAGAGGGGTTTTTCTTTTAGCTAAATCTAGTAAACAGTGGTTCGGGTGTGATGGTGAGGAGCCTTGGAAGTTGGTAACATTGTTGATATGGTCAAAAATTTTGATTTGATTGTACTCGGGGGCGGGTCGGGATTAAATGTTGCCTCGGTGGCGGCCCAGCGGGGTCTAAAGGTGGCGGTCATTGAACCTGGCCCTTTAGGGGGAACCTGTCTTAATCGAGGTTGTATTCCCTCCAAAATGGTGATTGAGGCCGGAGAAGTGGCCCAAACCATCCGCCACTCCCCTACTTTCGGTATTCAGGGTGAGGTTAAATCGGTTGATTTTGCGAAGATTATGGAAAGTACCATGGGTTTTGTGGATGAGGAAGCCCGCGGAATCGAAGAGGCGATCAAATCCCACCCCCAGTATACTTTGTATAAACATTTTGCTCGTTTTACCGGTCCTAAGAAACTTTCGATTGGTAATGAGGAGATTGAGGCCGAAAAGATTGTGATTGCAGCCGGTACCCGCCCCTTTATTCCACCTATCCCCGGATTGGATAAAACCGTTTATCATACTTCTGATTCCATCTTTCGTCTTAAAGAATTGCCGAAAAGCATGATCTTTATCGGGGGCGGCTACATTTCCTGCGAGTTGGCTTATTTCTTTGGGGCCTTGGGCTCCCAAGTAACAGTTTTGGACCGCGGCACTTCCCTACTCTCAAATGAAGACGGTCAAATTGCGCAGACCTTTACGAAAGTTTTTGGCCAAAATTACGGTGTGGTTTTAGAAGCCAACATCAAGGAAGTTGCGGGTCCTCCTCCGGGCCAGGCCGGGGCGGTGGCCGTTAAATATACGGTGGGTAAGGAAGATAAGGAGCAAACCGTAACTGCCGATCTTCTGCTGGTAGCAACTGGTCGCGTCGCAAACAGCGATTCTCTTCAGCTCAAGGAAGCCGGTTATAAACTTTCCGAGCGGGGATTCATTGAAGTTAATGAGTTTGGGAGATATTGTTGGTAAAGCTCCCTTCAAGCACGGGGCCAACTACGAGGCTAAGATTGTTTCCCAAAATATTTTTGCCGAGAAAGATCAAAAAGTTGCTGCCAATTACACTGTGATGCCCCACGCCGTCTACTCCTACCCCCAGGTTGCTGGGGTCGGCTTGATGGAAGAGCAGGCGCAAAAAATGGAAATTGACTATGTCCTAGGCGTTTATCCTTATATGCGAACCGGAATGGGTAGGGCCCTGCATGATGAGGATGGGTTTATGAAGGTTTTAGCTGACCGCAAGACTCGCCGAATTATCGGCGCCCACATCATCGGAACCGATGCATCCATCTTAATTCACGAGCTGGTGGTGGTGATGGCGGCAGCCGGGGGTGATGTGGAGGCGGTTAAAAACACAATTCACATCCACCCTTCCCTTTCCGAAGTAGTGGCGCGGGCGGTAAATTCGATTTCTTGGGAAGGGAAGGCCCCCAATTATGGGAAGACCTTGATGGAGAGGACGACGGAACAGAAGATCTAGTTCAAAGAAAAATCCGCGCGAGCGGAGTTTTGAAGAGGAGCAAACTCGCCTAAGGCAATTTTCTCAAAGGTAAAGATCGGCAACTCCACTACGCCCCAGCTTCCGCCATTCCACTCATAGGCGATGTAGGATTGGGTGGAATCGGCTCCTTCCGGAGATAAAAGCAAAATAACTTTAACTCCAACCCCTCCCTCGATCTCCAACATCTCATTTCCTTCGCACAGATGCGATTTTTCCGCTCCTAAAATAAGAGCATTGCCCACTTCGTGGCCGTGAATTCGCTCCGGTATGCTAAAAGTTATTTTCATTTGTTTTACTTCCTGGCAGGGAGATTGGCCGCATCGAGGATGGGCAAATCTGTTAATCGTATCAATCAAAGCCATGCTTGTCAAATTTAAGAAACTTTTAAATTGCTCGCTTGACGTTCTTGCTATTAATAAAAGAAGTGGCAAACCAAGAAACTAAATTGGAAATTCCCCCAGGCACAAAATGTGAGCTTTGCGGCATGCTGGCAACAGCGGCCGTAAAAGATGCCCAGGGAGTTACCCATTATTACTGCGAGCACCATGTTCCCCAATCTTCGCCCGAGTCCGGTAAGCAGATGGCGCACGAGGGACACGATAAACCCAAGGAAAAAGGATTGGATCGGCATGGGGGGCATTCCGTCAACATGTTTCGAGACCGCTTCTTCCTTTCCCTGATTCTTACGATTCCCGTGGTTCTTTATTCGGATTTGATCCAGCGGGTTTTGGGATTTACCGCACCTCCATTCCCCTACTCCGAATGGGTTTCCCCGCTTTTCTCAACGATTGTTTTCTTTTACGGAGGGTTGGTTTTCTTAAAAAGCGCTTTGGGAGAACTGAAAGCTCGTTTGCCGGGAATGATGACTCTTATCTCCCTGGCAATTATTGTTGCCTACCTCTACAGCTTGGCGACTCTTTTTCTGCCTTTAGGGGAACCACTGTTTTGGGAACTCACTACCTTAATTACCATTATGCTTTTAGGACATTGGATCGAAATGCGCGCCGTTTCGGCCGCCTCGGGGGCCTTGAAGGAATTGGCGAAGCTCTTGCCCGATACGGCCGAAAAATTTGTGGGGGAAAGAACCGAAACCGTAACGCTGGACCAGCTTACAGTTGGCGATATTGTTTTGGTTAAAGCCGGAGCCAAAGTTCCCGCTGATGGGGAGATAATCGAGGGGCAAACGAGTGTGAATGAATCCATGATTACCGGAGAATCTCTGCCAGTTGCCAAGAAGGTGGGTAGTTTGGTGATTGCCGGGACCGTTAACGGTACCGGAGTTCTGAGGGTAAAGGTAACCAAGATTGGGGAGGAAACGGCCTTGGCTGGCATCATGCGACTTGTCGCCCAAGCTCAAGCCAGCCGTTCCCGCATCCAAGAGCTGGCCGATCGGGCCGCCTACTATTTGACGCTGGTGGCGGTTGGAACCGGTTCTTTGACAGTTTTGACGTGGCTTTTCTTGGGGTCGGGCCCGGCTTATGCGCTGGAGCGCACCGTTGCGGTTCTGGTTATAGCTTGCCCGCATGCTCTGGGCCTGGCAATTCCTTTGGTAACTTCCATCTCCACCACCCTTTCCGCCCGTTCGGGTGTCCTGGTAAGGGAAAAACTGGCTTTGGAGCTATCCCGGCAGGTGGATATAGTTTTGTTTGACAAGACCGGGACTTTAACCAAAGGGGAGCTGGGGGTGACTGACATTATGGCGGTTAAGGGCTGGAGTGAAGAAAAAGCACTGCAGTGGGCGGCTTCTTTGGAAGAAAAATCTGAGCATGTGATTGGTAAGGGGTTGGTTAAGGCCGCCCGGGAACGCAAGATAAATCTTTTAAATTCTTCCTCCGTTAAGACTTTGGAAGGGCGCGGAATTGAAGGAACGGTTTCCGGTCAAAAGATTGCGGTGGGTGGCCCCGCGCTCTTGGAGGCTTTCAAAGTTTCCCCTCCCCAAAGCTTGGCGCAGGGTCTCAAGAAAATTTCCCGCCAAGGAAAGACGGTGGTTTATCTTCTTTCCGGCAAGAAAGTTTTAGCAGCTTTTGGCGTAGCCGATTTGATTCGGCCCGAATCCCGCCAAGCCATTCCGGCTTTAAAGAAAATGGGGGTTAAAGTGACTATGGTGACGGGAGATGCGGAACCGGTGGCCGAATGGGTTGCCAAAGAACTGTCTTTAGATGATTATTTTGCCCAAGTCCTGCCGGAGAATAAGGCCGAGATGGTTAAAAAGCTCCAAGCCGACGGCTCCAAGGTAATGATGGTTGGAGATGGGATTAATGATGCCCCAGCTTTAACGGCGGCGGATGTGGGGGTGGCGATTGGGGCTGGAACGGATGTGGCGATTGAATCGGCTGGAATTGTCTTAATTAAAAATGATCCCCGCGACATTGTTAAGATCATCAATTTAGCTCGGGCGACGTATCGGAAGATGGTGGAGAATCTGGTTTGGGCAACCGGCTACAACGTTTTTGCCATCCCCGCGGCGGCCGGCGTGTTCTCAATCCTTGGAGTTATTCTCTCCCCTGCTCTTGCGGCAGTTCTCATGTCCGCTTCCACTGTGATTGTTTCCGCTAACGCCCAACTTCTTCGACGCCTACAGCTTTAAATTTACCCGCTTGACATACCCCCGGGGGGTATTGTAATCTTGGAGCGATGAAAGCCCCCAAAGAGAAAGTTAATCACCGGCTCCAAATCATCAAAGGTCAGCTCAATGGCTTGGAAAAGATGATTAACGAGGATAAGTACTGTACCGATATTGTGACTCTTTCCCTCGCTATCCAAAAAGCCTTAAAGGAACTAGATCAGATTGTCATGGAAGGACATATGTCCCACTGCGTGCACGATGGGGTGGCCAAGGGCGATCCCGATGGCGTTACCAAAGAGCTGATGGATCTGTTT
>Ga0076304_119_pt1 | contig 9921 bp, 11 predicted proteins | sample RifGroC1_FD_67988 | JGI IMG/M metagenome (GOLD analysis project Ga0076304, IMG submission 67988) | candidate division CPR1 bacterium GW2011_GWC1_49_13 | reverse complement strand
AATCCCAAATTTAAATCTCTTTTTAAGAATTCCTTGGAAAGACCCACAGCAGCAGCGGCTTCTTCCAGCTGACGCAAAAGATCGCGGGGCGCAATCTTCATCCCCAAGGATACAGCGGCAGTTTTAAGAAAATTGAAAACTGAAACTCCTTCCACCGCCACCGGATGCTGAAAAGCCAAAAAAATTCCGGCTTGGGCCCGCTTTTCCGGCGCCAAGGAGGAGATTTTTTTATTTCCCAGTTGAACGGTTCCCCGCCTTACTTGATAACTGGGATGGCCGGCCACGGCGTAAGCTAAGGTCGACTTGCCGGAACCGTTTGGACCCATGACGGCATGAACCTCCCCTGGAACAATTTTTAAATCAATCCCTTTTAAGATCTCCTTATTCTCAATCGCAACGACGAGTTTTTTAATTGTGAGAGTTTGTTCTTTTTTCATAAGATTCCCAGCTGGGCCTTAGCTTCCGCGGAAAGTTTAGCCGGACTCCAAGGCGGCGCCCAAACCACTTCCACCGTCACATCCTTCACCCCTGAAACCTGGCCGGCTTCTTTCTCCACGTCTTTAATCAACTGCGGAAGATAGGGACAGAAAGGCGTGGTCGCGGTCATTGCAATCTTAACCTTACCGGAGGATACTACTAAGCCATAAATTAATCCCAAATCCACCACGTTCAGCCGCAGTTCCGGATCCTCTACTCTCTTTAAAGCTTCTAAAATCTTTTCTTTAAGCTCGGCCATAACTTTTCTCTCCAATGGGCAGAAGCTCCTGCGGGCTTTTGTTCATCAGATCCGCCAAAGTAATTTCCCTTAAGGTTTTGTGCATGTAACGCTGAAAAAAGAGCCAAAAGTGGGAGGTTGCACAGTAGGGGGAAACCGCACACCCGGTACTTTGACAGGAAACAGCTTCAATCGGCCCATCTAAAGCCTCAATCACGCTGCTTAAGCTTATTAAAGAAGGGTCCTGAAACAACCGGTAGCCGCCTTTTCTCCCTCGGGAGGCAGTGATGAAATGGGATTGGCGCAAGCGGTAGGCAATTTGCTCCAAAAAAGCCGAAGAAAGCCGCAAATGGTGAGAAATGTCGGAAACCGAAGAAGCCTCCCCATCCCGTTGGCGAGCAAGAAAAAGGAGTAAAAGTATCCCGTAGTCGGAGCGCAAACTGAGGAATTTAGCCATCTAAACATAATCCTTACAAAATAAGTAGCAATTGAGCAACTACCCTATAAAAATAACCGAGCTTTTTACGGCTCGGTTTGGTTGAAGAAATCATCAAATAAATCGGATAGTTGGTTCACAATATCATCTTTTGAGGCCTCTCTCAACTTAAGTTCGGCGACCAGATCATTTATTTTCCCCAGCTGCTTTTCAAGAACTTCCAACTCTCGCGGACTACAATCTGCCAAAAGTTCATTAATCCTTTTAATCGGTAAAACTTCACAGCTTAAACTGGCCTCACTAATAGCGTCAAAAAAGCGGCCTTCCACCAGAGTGTGATCGTAGCGCAGGAAGAAAGGCGGATCCTGTTCCCCTTTTTCGGCTTTAAGATGGCTATCATAAATATCAGCATCCTCCACGGCAACTTCCATAAGCCGATCCAAAACATTGGATAAGCTGATCAAAGATCTTAAATTCAAAGGAACGCCATCCGCCGAGGGACGTAAATAAGCTGCCAAAATAACAGTAAATTTGGCTAGAAGAGCATTGAGAAGATTCTGCATCTCTTTTGGTTCGAAGGATGGGTCTTTAGTTAGCTTCTCCCAAAATTCGGGGTTACAAATTAAGGTACTGTAAAACAAAGTTTTCTTCCCAGAATCAAGAGTAGCCTTGCTTACTCCAACCCAAACTAAAGACTTCAACTCTTCAAAAAGATTTTCCTCGCTGGCGAGGTACTTATCGATAACTCCCATCATTCTCTCCTTTTTATTAAGTTAGTATTCACAGGATAGCATGCTAAAATTCTTCTAGCTAGTTTTAGGAATATTGGGAGATCTTCCAACGGTAGGAATACGGACTCTGAATCCGTCAATCTTGGTTCGAATCCAAGTCTCCCAGCCAAATTAAGATAAAGTACACTCTTCCATTGAGCTTGAATTTGAAACCGACTTACTACAACAAGCAACTCTCGTCACCCCGGGCTATAATCAAAAAAGAATAATTTATATGTTAATTGATGAAGTAACTATAAAAGTAAATGCGGGCGATGGGGGAAGAGGGGCAGTTGCGTTTAATAAAAATAAAATGAGCCTCGGTCCCACCGGCGGGAGCGGCGGTAAGGGCGGAAGCGTTTATTTTGAAGGAGTTTCTGATTTAAGCTCCCTTAATAAATTTAGATATAAAAAAGAAATCAGTGCTGAAAATGGAGCAGTAGGCGGTGAGCAATTCCGCGACGGGCCGGATGGAGAAGATCTGCTGGTAAAAATACCGGTTGGAACCGTGATTTCTAAAATTGAAACGGGAGAAAGCGAAGAAATCTTAAAAACCGGTGAGAAATTATTGATTGCCAAAGGAGGCATTGGCGGAAAAGGCAACTTCCGCTTCCGGTCACCGACCAATACTACTCCCAAGCAGTACCAAGAAGGCCGCCTCGGAGAACAATTTACCTTAAAGCTGGAACTTAAGCTTATCGCCGACGTCGGCTTTATCGGTTTGCCAAACGTCGGAAAGTCCAGCTTGTTAAACGAGCTAACCCGAGCCCAAAGCGTGGTTGCCAATTATCCTTTTACAACCCTAGAACCAAATTTAGGAGCCTATTACGAACTGATATTGGCGGATATTCCGGGCTTGATTGAAGGGGCATCTGGAGGAAAAGGGCTGGGAACAAAATTCCTCCGCCACATTGAGCGCACCAAGATTCTTTTTCATTTAATTTCCGCCGAGTCGGAAAATCCGGCCAAAGATTACAAAACAATTAAAGAGGAGCTCGCCGCCTACAGTCCCCAACTTACAAAGAAGAAAGAATTTGTATTTTTAAGCAAAAGCGATCTGGTAGCAGCGGCGGATCTTAAAAATAAAATTGCACCATTAAAGAAAATAAATAAAAATGTTATCCCAATCTCCATCCACGACTGGGACAGTTTGGAAAAAGTAAAAAAGATTTTAAACAAGATCAAAGAGGAGAAGTAAACCCCCTGTTCGACAGACTACAGGATATGTGCTATAGTGGAATGTCCTCTTGCGACTGATGAATACCGAGCTCTTCTAACGTATCTCGACCGTTCATCCCAAGAAAGATACATACGAAAAAGAAATCGAGGTATTCATGAGTTATTACTCCAGTAGACCACGAAAACAAGAACAGAAACACCGGGCTTTTTACAAAGGCCGTCCAATCCGCTTCCCCCGGGATCAGGGCAGTTACATTAATCCCGAAAAATTTATTAATAAAGTAACCTTCCAAGCTGAAAAAGTTAATTTTATTCCCCAGCACCAATTTAGCGATTTCCCCCTTGGAGAGCGGCTACAGCTAAATATCAAAGCCCGGGGCTACACCAACCCCACTCCCATCCAAGATGAGGCCATTCAGCCGATTCTGGAAGGGCGGGATTTAATTGGATTAGCCAACACCGGCTCCGGCAAAACCGCCGCCTTCCTTTTGCCCATCCTTCACCATCTAGGACAATTCCAAGATCAACGGGCCGCCGTTTTGATTTTAGTACCCACTCGCGAACTGGCCAACCAGATTGATGAGGAGTTTAGAGCCTTTTCTTGGGGCCTTAAGATTTATTCGGCCCTTTGCGTGGGCGGAGCCAGCATGAACCGGCAAATCTCCGCTCTTAACCGCCGTCCTCAAGTTGTCATCGGCACCCCCGGGCGCCTAAAGGATCTTTTTGGTCGAGGAGTACTGCGCTTGGGAGGAATCCGAATTCTGGTTTTGGATGAGGCCGACCGCATGCTGGATATGGGTTTCATCCGCGACATCCGGTTTTTGGTCGGTCAATTGCCCAAGGAGCGCCAATCCCTCTGCTTTAGCGCCACCATGCCCCAAGAAATTGAACGCTTAACGAGGGAAATGCTCATTAACCCTGTAAACATTTCAGTTAAAACCGGAACAACCAGCGAATTCATCGAGCAAGATGTTATTCGAGCCTCTTCTAAAGAACAAAAACTCGAAATCCTCGACGGGCTCTTGCGCAAGAGTGATTTCGAAAAAGTACTTGTTTTTGGCCGCACCAAATGGGGGGTCCAAAAATTAGCGGACAACTTATCGCAGCGGGGACATGCTACCACTGCCATTCACGGGAACAAGTCCCAGCCCCAGCGCCAGCGGGCTCTTAAGGACTTTAAGGAAGGGCGCGCCAAAGTCCTAACCGCAACCGATGTTGCTGCACGCGGACTGGATATCCCCAACGTCAGCCATGTTATTAATTTTGACCAACCCAATACTTACGCTGATTATATCCATCGGATCGGCCGAACTGCCCGGGCCGGCAAAGGGGGCAAAGCCTTAACTTTTATTTCCGGTTAATAAATTTGTAACCTTAAATTTATGAAAACTCTCCTAATCGATAACGAGAGCAAACACAACGACGAACTTAAGGAAATCCTCACAAGTAACGGGTTAGATTTAGAAATCGCATCCCACAACCAGATCCCCGACGATTTAACATCCATTGAGCTAATTACCTTAAGCGGCAGCAGCCACAGCGTCCACGGCAATCGGCAAAGATTCCAAACGGAATTTGATTTGATCCAAAAATTCGAAAAACCATTAATCGGAATTTGTTTCGGGTTTGAACTGATTGCCTATGCTTTCGGCATCAAACTTCAAAAACTGGATAAGAAGAGAGAAGGAATCGAAACTGTCAAAGTAACGCAAAAAGACAATATTTTCGGCGACCTCGAAGAATTTGAGGTTTGCGAAGGGCACTCCTACAGCATTGCGAAACTGGAAGAACCACTCGTCGAATTAGCTCGATCCAAAACTGGCGTGGAAATATTCAAACATCAATCCCTCCCAATTTATGGCTTTCAATTCCACCCGGAAGTTGCGGTAGACGGACAGCAAGGCAGTGAAATTTTCAGTAATTTAATATCTCTTCTTAAAAATAGCTAAGATAGTAATCACACCTTTGATAAGATAAAAAAGTTATGGAGAACCAAAATTTAACTAAAAGGGAACGCAAAGAGCTGCGTCGTCAGGAAAAGCAGGCACAAAAGAGCCAAACTGTTAAAAGCAAAACTTTTAAGAGCGTCATCACTTGGGGTTTGGTAGCTTTGGGAATCGTTTTGGCGATTTGGGGAATGCTCAAACTGGCCTCCACCCCCGTGGATAATACCCCCCTAGCCGGAGCGGTGACGGAAGATGACTGGATTAAGGGAAACCCGAACGCGGATGTAATTTTGGTGGAATACAGCGACTTCCAGTGCCCGGCCTGCGGCCTCTACTACCCGATCGTTAAGCAGTTGGTGGCCGAATATGAGGGAGAGATCACCTTCGTTTACCGCCACTTCCCCCTCTCCCAGCACCAAAATGCCCGCCCGGCTGCCTACGGCGCCGAAGCCGCTGGCCAGCAGGGCAAGTTTTGGGAAATGCATAATATGATTTTCGATAATCAAAATTCTTGGAGCGAGGCCAGCAATGCGGCCGATATTTTCCGCGGCTATGCCCAAAACTTAGAACTGGATCTTGCTAAGTATGATGCCGCCGTCAATTCCCAGGAGGTAAAAAATAAAGTGGATGCCCACTATACCGGCGGCATTCAGTCCAGCGTCACCTACACCCCAACCTTCTATCTGAACGGCCAAAAGATCCAAAATCCCCAAAACTTGGAAGAATTCCGCACCTTAATCCAAGCGGCTCTAGACGGAAACTAATTTTTAATGAGTTTTAAAAGCTTGCTCCCCTTTCTCCTTTTGTCCTTGGCGATCTTGGGATTTTTGGATGCGGTTTACCTAACCGCCCAGCATTACTTAGGCTTCACCCTGTTCTGTCCCATTACCGGCTGTAGCGCCGTTCTCAAAAGTTCCTACGCGATTTTCTTAGGATTCCCGATCGCTCTTTTTGGAGCGCTTTACTACCTGGCCATACTCCTGGGCGTTATCGCTTATTTGGATACCAAAAAAGAAATTTTCCTTTTCGGGTCCGCCCTTCTTACCCTCCCCGGCTTCCTCATTACCATTGGCTTAATTTATCTGCAGCTTTTTGTCATTAATTCCATCTGCCTTTACTGCTTGATCTCGGCCGTAACCACCACCGGCCTTTTTGGCCTCTCCCTCCCGCTCCTCTTGAGAAGAATCCGTTAAAAACCCTATACTAAATCTGTTATAGACTTTAAATCACAAAGGGGGTGAAGAAATGTGACGAAATGGCAAAATATTTGGCTGACCGTCCTGCGCCTCGGAATGGGGTGGGTCTATTTTTACGCCGGTTGGGCAAAACTAACCACCGCCAACTGGAGCGCCGCCGGATATCTCAATAACGCCAAAACTTTTCCCGATATCTTCGCCTGGTTTGCTTCAGACGCTAACTTGGGCTGGGTGAATTTCATCAACATGTGGGGCTTAACCTTAATCGGAGCGGCCTTAATCTTGGGAGTGGCAGTCAAATTCGCCTCCGCGATGGGAGCACTTTTGACCTTGCTTTACTACTTTCCAATCTTGGACTTCCCCAAGGCCGGCGCCAACGGCTACATCATCGATGATCACATCATTTATGTAATGGTCTTTGGGGTTTTAGCCGTCTTTGCGGCTGGAAGAATTTGGGGACTGGATGGGTGGCTGGAAAAGAAAGGCTTCTTTAAAAAGATGCCTTGGCTCTCCCAAATTTGGGGTTAGAAACGGGTAGAATAAAAAGATGCCAGTTAAGAATATTGTTATTTTAGGTGGAGGTTTTGGTGGCTTGAGGGCCGCGCTTAACCTGGAGAAGAAGCTGGGAAGCAACCCGGATTATCAGATCACCCTGATTGATCAGAACACCTTCCACCTTTACACCGCCAGCCTCTACGAGGTTGCTTCCGGCGAACTTTCTCCTCACTGCGTTCTGGTTCCCTATGCCAAAATCCTCCGCGGCAAAAAAATTAAATTCTTAAACGCCACCGCTACCAAACTTGATCCCCGCACAAAAGCTATCGAAACCTCTTCCGGAGAGAAAATCATTTACTGGAAGCTGGTTTTGGCCCTGGGCAGCGATACCGAGGACTTCGGCATTAAAGGCGTGGGTGAGAACGCCGTTGGCCTAAAATCATCCGCCGATGCGGAAAGGATTTACCAACACCTCCTGCGCTGCGCGGTGACCAAAGGCGCTCCCATTGAAGTGGTGGTGGGAGGAGGTGGTTTTACGGGAGTTGAGATCGCGGGAGAGTTGACCCAGCACCGCAAGTGTCCTCTGGCCATCACCGTGGTGGAGGCGGCCCCTCGCCTTTTGCCGGGGATGCCGGAAAGAATCTCAAAAGAAGTTGCGAAAAAATTAAATTTCCTGGGGGTGAGGGTATTAACCTCTTCCCCCATTAAAGAAGTTAAGGAACAAGAAGTTACCTTGGTAAGCGGCAAGAAAATCCCTACGGACTTAACCGTGTGGACGGCCGGGGTGCGCGGCTCTCGCTTCCTTAACCCGGAAATCTTCCCTCTGGACAAGAAAAAATCTTTGTTGGTTGATAAAAATTTAAGAGTAAAGGGCTTTAAGGATATCTTTGCCGTCGGTGATTTGGCCTCCACCGGGGTAGCCTGGACCGCCACCAAAGCCGAGGAAGACGGTAAGGTCGTCGCCCACAATATTGCCGAAATTGCCAAAAGCAAAAAGCCCAGTCTAAAGCCTTACAAAGTCTTTGAACCGCCCCTCATTGTGCCGGCCGGCAAGAAGTGGGCAATTGCCAAGGTCGGAAAAATCATCGCCTCCGGTCCGCTAGCGGTCGTTCTTAAGAATTTCGTGCTGCTTTACTACCTGGTTACCATTCTCCCCCTGACCAAAGCCCTCAAGGCTTGGTGGAGCGGAGAATGCGAGGTTTTGCAGATTAAAACTCCCCAGCAACGAATTCTTTAATCTCTTTCTAAAATCTTTAGCGCCCCTTCAATTCTTTTTAAGGAACGCTCCCTTCCCAAAGCCTCCATACTCTCAAACAAGGGTGGAGAAACGGTAGAACCGGTTACCGCCACGCGCAAAAGCATAAAAAGCTCAGGGGATTTCCAATCTTTTTCCTTGGCCAAATCCCGAGCCGCTTCTTCCAAATCCTTCGCCTCCCATGTCTTTGCGGCGGCCAAAATTCCTTGCACACTCTTTAGCTTCTCCGCGGCTGAGGACGTCGATTCTCCTTTGATCGTTAAAATTTCTTTGCTCCAAGCCACATCGGTAAACAAAAATCCGGCCAGCTGTTCAAACTCGCTCAACTTCTTGAGCCGCTCCCGAACCAAAGGGATCGCTGCCTTAAGCTGTTCCTCCTCAATCTCCCTCCCCCGGTAATCCTTCAAATAGCCCTTTAACCTTTTCCCCAGTTCCACCAAAGGAAGCTGACGGATATATTCTCCATTAAGCCAATCCAACTTCTGCCGATCGAAAACCGGTGCCGTGGTAGTCAAGCGCTTCAAATCTACCTCTTCCACAAACTCATTAAGCGGGAAAATTTCTTTTCCCTTCGGGTGCGACCAGCCCAAAAGAGCTAGAAAATTAAGAATAGCTTCTGGCAGATAGCCTTCCTCCTTAAACTCCAAAATCCCCACCGAACCATGCCGTTTGGAAAGCTTTGCCCGGTCCGTTTCCCTAAGTAGCGAAAGATGGGCAAACTGCGGCACCTCCCAACCAAAAGCCTGATAAAGCAAGATATGCTTAGGGGTTGAGGAAATCCACTCCTCCCCCCTTATAACGTGGGTTATTTCCATCAAATGATCATCCACCACCACCGCCAAATGATAAGTGGGAAAACCGTCCGACTTTAAAAGAATTTGATCATCTAAAAGATTATTTTCGAAAATTATCTCCCCGCGGATTAAATCGTCAAAAGAAGTCTGACCCGCTTGAGGAACCTTAAGCCGGATGACAAATTTCTCATTCTTTGCACGCTTTTGAGCTTCTTCTTTTGAAATATTGCGGCAATGGCCATCATAACGGGACGGCAAACCTTTCTTCTGAGCCTCCTGGCGAACCTGGTCCAGCCGCTCCGAAGAGCAGAAACAATAGTAGGCCAGATCTTTTTTAACTAATTCTACGGCCTGCTTTTGGTAAATTGGCAAGCGCTCGGATTGCAAAATCGGGCCCTCGTCCCAATTCAGTCCAAGCCACCCCAGCGCCTTGATGATTTGCTCCTGAGAATCTGGAACCTTGCGGGCTTGGTCAGTATCTTCAATCCGCAAAATAAATTTTCCTTTGTTTTTCTTGGCAAAAGCCCAGTTGAAAAGGGCAATGTAGGCCGTGGCCACATGCGGAGCACCGGTTGGCGAGGGAGCAATTCGAGTTTTGACCATTAAACCCATGATAACAGTAAAAGCGGCTTCGGCTTTGCTAAACTTTCCTTAAAGACATGCCTTCTTTATCAGAATTTGCCCAAGTAACCCGCCGCGCGATAATTTATGCCGCTTTAGCCGTTGCCACCTACTTTGCTTTAGTTCTTCTTTGGCGCCTCGCCACGGCCATTTATTTTGCGATTAACCCTCCCCCCGAACCTCCCCCAACGGTTGGCTTTGGCACCCTCCCCCAGCTTAATCTGCGCTTAACCGCCGTTAAGGGAACGCCCGTCTATATTCTGGAAACCCCGACCGGAGAGTTACCTGAAATGAGTAACCGGTCCGAGGTGATTGCCATGGCTCCCCCGGTGGTAACGCTTTTGGGTGAGGAGAAAGCCCGCGAACTGGCCACCAAACTGGATTTTGGCGGTCAAGGCGCCTTAAGCGCCGACCGCAAAACCTTAACATTCAGCGATAATCCTGATCAAAGAACCCTGGTGGTCAATGTCATCACCCAGGACTTTCAGCTCTCCACCAGCCCCGCGCGTATCGC
>Ga0076304_113_pt1 | contig 12258 bp, 12 predicted proteins | sample RifGroC1_FD_67988 | JGI IMG/M metagenome (GOLD analysis project Ga0076304, IMG submission 67988) | candidate division CPR1 bacterium GW2011_GWC1_49_13 | reverse complement strand
AGGCCGTCAGGTCTGGGAGGTTTCTGGTCCGCCTGCCACTGGCTCCCCTGCCGCGACGGCAAAGCCCGGCCAGCTGAACCCGGCACATTCCCGCTGGCTCATGGGGTACCCGCCCGAGTGGGACGCCTGCGCGCCTACGGCAACGCGATCGTTCCTCAGACGGCCGCAGCGTTCATCCGAGCTTACCTAGAGGTCGTGTCATGAGAACGTGCAACGAGCATCGGCGGCGGGAATCGCAGCGCTTCTACGGGCGGCTGTCTGTGGGGAGAGCCAGCGCACAGGCCTGGGACGATGGGACGGATGGGTTCGTGTTCTCGGATCGCCTCGGGCTCGAGACGGGCCTGCCGTGTGTGTGTGGTCGGACGCGCTACGTGCGGTTTGCGTCGAGCGTGTCATGTGTGCGCTGCGGGCGGGTGCGACCGTGACGCAGGAGCGTGACCTCCGGGCGGTGGGCGTCACCCTTGTCCTTCCGGTGCCTCCAAGTGCGAACCGCTACTGGCGGACCACGGTAGCCCAGACCCGTCTCGGGAAACGCTACGTCAAGACCTACGTCACGCGGGAGGCGGAGGAGTACCGTGTGGCGGTGCGGGCCCGCGCTCTCGTGGCGGGCCTCCGGCCCGTGGATGGTCCGGTGGCGGTGACGCTCCGCTGGTACCGCGCGGCGAAACGCGGTGACGTTGATAACCGGATCAAGGTCTCACTCGATGCGCTCCAAGGGGCAGCGTACCACTCGGATGCTCAGGTGGTGGAGCTGCACGCCTACCGGTTCGAGGACCGACTGAATCCCCGGCTGGAGGTTGAGGTTGCGTCTTGACCGCCGGGAGGAACTTCATTCCCGCGCGGACCCTTGACCGCCCGCCCGAAAGGCCCGACATTAGGGTAACCCATTCTAGGGCTTCGCCCTGGCCCGTAAACCAAAGCGACGAAAAAAGATCTCCGGCGAAATAACGAATGTGCCGGCGCTGATCCCGCAACCCAACGGGCGCGGCGCGTTGCGGGCGGGCGGGACGCCAGGGCACAAGGGCGGCCCGGGCGTGCCGTCGAAAGTGGTCCGGATGGTCTGGCGGGAGGCCCTGCATCGGCGGCTGGATATCGCTGAGGCCATCGCTGACTACGAGGAGCGGCCCGAGCCGCGGTTGCGAGCGCTTGACCTCATGGCGCGTATTGCCGGGCTGGCCCGGGATGCTGATCCGGTCGAGCGGGAGCACGAGGCGCCGCGCGTGGTCTTCTACGTCCCGGCGAATGGGCGCGACGTGCAGCGGCTCGTGGTGAGCGGGATCCCCCGGATTGAGTTGATGGAGCGGCAGGAATGACGGCGGCACCGGTCATCGAGGTGCGCCCGCAGTCGGGGATGCAGGAGATGGCCCTTTCCTCGGCGGCGGACATCGAGATCATCGGGGGCGCGGCGGGGGCTGGCAAGACCTGGACACTCCTGGTCGATCCGGTGCGGCACGCGGAGGTCGAGGGCTTCGCCGCGGTGATGTTCCGGCGGCAGTTCGACATGATCACGAAACCCGGGGGGCTTTGGGCCGAGAGCTTGAAGCTCTACCCGCTCTTGGACGCCGAGCCGCGGATGTCGGCGCCGCGGTCGTGGCGGTTTCCCTCGGGTGCCGAGATCCAGTTTGCCCACCTCCAGTACGACAGCACGGCCTATGCGTGGCATGGGGCGCAGATCGCTGGGCTGTACTTCGATCAGCTGGAGCAGTTCACGGCCTTCCAGTTTTTCTATCTTCTCTCGCGGAATCGATCGGTGTGTGGTGTCCGGCCCTACGTGCGGGCATCGTGCAATCCGGTGCCCGAGGATGATCCGGTCGGCGGGTGGTTGCACCAGTTCGTTTCCTGGTGGATCGATCCGGCGACGGGCTACGCGATTGCGGATCGGGCGGGCGTGGTGCGCTGGTTCGTGCGGGCGCCTGATGATGCGCTGGTCTGGGCGGACACCGAGGATGAGCTACGCCAGCAATTCCCGGCGGCGGCACCGAAGTCGGTGACGTTCGTGCCGGGCACGATCTACGAGAACCCCGCGCTGCTCGAGCGCGACCCCGGCTACCTCGCGAACCTACTAGCGCAACCGTTGGTGGAGCGCGAACGGTTGCTGGGCGGAAACTGGAAAATCCGCGCGACGGCCGGGACCGTGTTCAATCGGGCGTGGTTTGAGATCGTCGACGCCGTCCCGGCGGTGGCGCGGCGGGTGCGCTGGTGGGACAAGGCGGCGACGCCAGCCGAGGCGGGCGCGCATGCCTATTCGTGCGGTGTCCGGATGGCGGAAGCGGGCGGGATCTCCTACGTCGAGGATGTGGTGCGCGGCCAGTGGTCGGCCGGCCAACGTGAGACGGTGATGGGGCAGACCGCCGAGGCGGACGGTCGGGCCGTGCGGATCTGGATGGAGCAGGAGCCGGGCTCAGGTGGCAAGGAGAGCGCGGAGAACTCGATCCGCCGACTGCGCGGCTACATCGTGCGCGCTGAGCCGTCGACGGGCGACAAGTTCGAGCGAGCGCAGCCGTTCGCGGCGCAGGCGGAGGCGGGCAACGTGAAGCTGGTGCGCGGGCCGTGGAACGAGGCGTACTTGCGTGAGCTGCACAATGCCGATCCCCGGCGCTCGCGGGCGGTCTTGGATCAGATGGACGCGTCGGCGGGGGCATTCAACAAGTTGGCGAAGATGGGTCGCGGGCTGGCGATCGTATGACCTGCCCCCACGGTTCGCCCGTTGGCACGCCCTGCCTGGAGTGCGCGGCGGACGCGGCGCGTGGCTACTGCTCGCGGTGTCATGGGGCTCCGCATCGGCACGCGCCGGGCTGTCCGTTCGGCGTGACGACGGTGACCGTGGGGGCTGCCGGTGTGCAGTGACATCGTTGTACTGGCAGGTGAGGTAAGCTCCGCATGACCCGCTACACGCGCCGTCCCTCGGGCCTGCTCGTGCCGGACTATGAGGTGCGGGCGTTCCGTCCCTCAGCGTTCGGCGGGCGCGGAGGCGTGTTCCGGGCGCGGGGGTTCCGTCCCTCAGCGTTCGGCGGGCGCGGAGGCGTGTTCCGGGCGCGGGGACCGGGGAATGTGGTTGTGGTTGGTGGGGACGCGCCGACGATCACCAGCATCAGCCCAACGAGCGGCCCAGTCGGAGGGGCGGTTATCATCACCGGGACTAATTTCATCTCCGGCGGATTGGTGGCGACTGTTGGCGGAGTATCCATTGCCCCGAGCCTTACGAGTTCTACCCGTATTGATGGCATTCTTGGAAGTCACGCGAATGGGCTTGTCGATGTCGTGGTGACGACCAACAACGGCACGGACACACTGGAAAACGGGTTTACGTACACCGCCGCTGGTGCAGAGGGAGACCTGTACGAGTTCGGGTTCGAGGACGGCACGGCAGGGACGCTCAAGAATGCGAGCATCAACCCACTGCCTATTGCCGGTAATCCTTGGAGCGTGACCAGCGCGGACGCAGCCCGCGGTACGAAGTCGCTGACGCAAGTTGTTCCTCAATCGTCGGGTGACAATGGCGGGGACGCCTATTTCGTGATTTCTCCGAGTCGGAAGTCTCTGTACACTCGCTGGATGTACAAGCAATCCGCCGCTCCAGGGAATTGGAACAAGATGTTGCGGCTCAAGGGTAGTGGCCTCAACGGGAACCTCGGCGGGATCGGTGGAGGCCCCAGCAACAGTTATATCGTGAGCACAGACAGCCTTGCCGTTGGAAGTCCGGGGTTGTCCGCCAACATGAATCTTCCCGTCTCCACCATTGCAGACAACGTAGGTGAGTGGCACTGCTTCGAGCACTTCTGCGACATCAATACGCCCGGCGCGGTGGTCTACAAAGCGTGGATAGACGGCGTACAGTATTGGGACTACACCCGCGACGACGACCCCGGTTCGTTCGTCTTCGCGTATGTGCAGTTCAGCGGCACCAAGAATGGCCCGCACGATGCATTTACTGAGTGGGTAGACAGTATCGGTGTGAGCACCGCCTACATGGGAGTGCCTGTATAATGGCGCTAGGAACACCAGTACAGCTAACGACCGGCGCAACTTCAACGATTGCGACGACCTACACTGACGTTACCGCGTCTATTACACCGACGGCAAACGCACTTATACTGGTAGATATTTGGGCCAGCTCTAATGCGGGCGGTACTACGACTGTGGTAAGTGTGACCGGGTGTGGGTTGACGTGGGTGCAGGACAGCACAACGGCTGTTTCTGGGGGCAAGCGTCTCCGTCGGTGGCGTTCGATGGGGGCATCTCCAACCACTGGTCCGCTATCGGTGACGTTCTCAGCAGATCAAAAGCAATTCATCTGGCACGTCGTTGAAATCTCAGGTTGTGACACCTCGGGCACAAACGGGAGTGGGGCGTTTGCTCAAGCCTCAGTGACGCCGACGCCAACAAGTGCAACGAGTATTGACGCTACGATCTCGCCTACAGCCGCAAACAACGCAATAGTGGGGGTGTTCGAGGACGACTCTGGTACGACGATGAATCCCGACACAGGGTATACCAACCTCACCAAACAGACGGGCCTCAACCAATCATTTGTACAATACGACCTCACGCCATCAGGTGAGCCGCAAACAACTTGTGGGGCTTCTAGCAGCGGATCAGGACTAAAGTTCTGTATTGCTTCGGAAATTAAGGCAGCAGCTACCGGCATCCCTGCTGGCGTGCTCGCGGCAATTCTGGACGATGAAGGAGACTGACCGATGAGATTCACACGTTCTTACGGTGTTGCTCTCAACACCAAGACGGCCATTCCGATTGCGCTGCGCGACCGCACGACCGGGTTGCTGGTGCAGCCGACGTTGGCGGACACGGGTGTCGAGGCGGTGGGTACGCTCACGGTGACAGTGCAGCCGTCGAACAACGAAACGTTCACGATCAACTCGACCGCGACCGGCGCGCACGGAGACGACAATCGGGTCTACACCTGGAAGACGACGCTCTCAACTGGCCCGACCGTCGCGAACGAAATCAAGATTAGCGCCACCGATCTTGCGGGCTCGCTCCTCAATGCGCGGGCGGCAATCAACCGCGATGCTTCTGGCGAGGGTTCGCTAGGTGAGGGTACTGCCTACAGTTGGGGCACGACCCGCCACAAGGACGCGGTGAGCGACGCGACGGCGACGGGAACGACGGTGGTGTTTCATGGTCCCAAGAGCGCGGCGGGCAACAGCATCGCGACGACCGAGACGATGGCGAACGGCGCGTGGGGTGCGGCGACATTGGCATCAGGGGCCGATTCCGACGTGATGATAAAGCTCGACAACAACGTCGAAACGTCGGCGTTCGCGCAGTGGACATTGCTGGGCCACGATGGCAAAGTCACTCTGACGGCGGCGCAGTTGAGGGCAGCCAAGACACGCATCCGCATCGAGGACAAGAGCGGCACCGACTTCCTCGACGTGGAGCACACGGTTGAGACGACGGATCACCCCGACGCGATGGAGCCGAACGGCGTGCAGCGACAGGTGACACCTGATGCTGTGCCGGGTGCTACGTCCTTTGCGGTGACGGACGCGACCTTGCCGAGCTCGCCGCTCGGTGCCGGATTCATCAACTGCGTTGCATTGATCGTGGCTTCCGACGTGGCAACCGATGTCACCCCCGCGAGTACGGCGCTCATCACGAGCTATAGCAAGACGGGCAACATCGGCACGTTCACCTACGCGGGCGGCTGGAACCGCATACCAACCGGAACGGCAGCGCAAATCCGTATCAACCTAATCGCAGGTGCGATTGGCTCAACGGAGAAAGTCGGTACGGTGGTGGATGTACGGCTCCTCAGTGCATCGGCCAAGGCCGCGCTCGATCTGTTCGCCGCGATCCTCGACCAGGCCACGGGGCAGTTGGACGAAGGCAGCTTTGCGGCGGGAGCGATCGCGGTAGACGGAATCGCCGCCGATGCCCTCACGCTGGCGAAGTTCGCAACGGACCTCAAGGCCCGCCTGCTTGCCGCGGTGAGCGTGACGCAGATTGACGCGCGGGAGGCGGCAGCAATTACGGGTGCGGTAGCGACGGACGCTGGCAATGCCGCAACTGGCTTCGAGGTTGACACCAGCGTCGGCACTGATGTGCGGGTCGGCGTGCTGCGCTTGACTTCCGGTGCCCTGACAGGCGAGGCGCGGCTCGTCTCCTGGACGGGGACGACCATCGCCGTACTCTCCCATAGCGGGATGCCCACTGCGCTCAAGCAGTTCAGCGCGACACCGGCCGATGCCGTGACGTTCGAGTTCCGGCCGCTGTGATGGGGCCGCTCTATATTCTAGAGTCCTGGTGGTGGTATGCCGCCGTCGCAGCGACGAGCGGCGCTACGGCGATGGCTACCCTGATGGATGACGAGTGAGGATGAAATGACGGACAAGTTCATCGAGAAGGTCGGGCTCCGGAGCCCGGCGACCCAGCGGATCGAGATTGACTACTCGGGCGGCGATGTGGATCTCTCGACGCAACCGACCCGGCGGCTCCACTGCAACGTCGCGGGCGACATTAACGTGGTGTTCTCGGACGATGTGGCCAACACCGAGGCCGTCGTGATGGCGGTGCTGGCAGGTGTGACGTACCCGTGGCGGATCAAGAAGGTTCTCCAGGCGAGTTCGACCGCCACCGTCGTCGGTCTCATCTGACGGTGGGCATCGTGCAGCGGATCGTCTCGGGGCTCGCCGCGCGCGTGGGTGTGTTCGGGGGGCTCGACCCCGAGGGCTGGGCCATCGTCCGTGGCGAGGCGCCGACGGTCTACCAGCAAACAGGGCGGAACGTTCGCATCCTCGGGTGGGAACGGAACCCGGTGGTGCAGGCATGTGTCCGGCTGATCTCCAATTTCATCGCGTCTGTGCCGTTCGAGGTCACCGACGCGCCGCCGGGGGAGGGGGGCGACAAGATCGAGGGCCATGCGCTCGCAACGCTCCTGGAGTCCCCGCGCGTGGCGATGTCTGGGCACCGACTCCGCGGGCTGGTGGCGGTCCACTATCTCCTCTATGGCAACGCGCTGATGGACCTGGAGCGCAACGGTCGGCGCGGGCTTCCATCCGGGCTGCGCCTGGTCCATCCCGAGGACCTGCAGTTTGTCTATCTCGACTCTGAGACGTTGGAGATCGGGCGCTACGACTGGCGGGACCGGAACGGGGCGACGCATAGGTCGGGCGTCGAGGACATGGTGCATTTCCGGGATATCGCCGGTGGCGATTGGTTGTTTGGCTACCCACGGGCAGCCGCGGCGCTGCTTGATATTTCCTCGGATTACGAGGCGACACAGTACGTGCGGCAGATCGTTGCCAATCATGGGTCACCCGGCATCGTGATGAAGGTGGCGGAGACCACGACGAACAAGGAAATACGCGCCGCGAAGAAGCGCTGGCAGGAGGAGTATGTTCAGCGAGGCCAACGCGGAGGGGTGGCCTTCTTGCGCGGCGTTGAGGAACTCCAGCAGATCGGTTTCAACCTCCGGGACCTGGAGTTCCCTGACCTCCGCGCGGTGGCGCGCGAGGACATCTGTGCCGCGTTCGACGTGGACCCGCGGCTCATCGGCATCGGGTCCGCCCGTGGCGCTGAGGGGGGGCTCTCGGGGATTCAGTACGTCGAGGCGCGGAAGCGGATCGTGCAACAGGTAGTCCGGCCACTCATGGATGCCCTGGAGTCCGAGCTCAATCTGTGGCTCACGCCGGAGTACGGGAATGTTTGGGTCCGCTTCTCGCGTGAGGAACTGGCGAAGCTGACGGAGGATGAGACGGAGTTGTCGCAACGGATGATCAACGAGTATCGCGCGACGCTGATCAGTCGGGAGGAGGCTCGGGCGGTGATCGGCCGAGATCCCGATCTCGATCCCAGCCACACGCTCTACAGCGGCGGGTTTGGGAGTTTGTTCGGCGAACTCCCGTCTGGGAACGGGCACGAGCCGCCCCCGAAACAACTGCCACCAGGACGCGAGGAAGAGGAAGAGGCGTCTGATCAGCGGTCGCGGTTTCGCGCGCTACACTTGACGGCACCGCAACGGCATGTGCTCTGGCGCGATTTCGATCACCGGGCAAGCAAAGCTGAGGACGAATACCGGCGCGTGGCCCAGAGCCTCTTCACCGAGGAAGCGGCAGACATCGGCCGCATCTTCGCGGAGAATGTTCCCGCGCGCCGCTCCACGCGAGCGGCGGGCGATGACCCGTTCGTCCAGGCGGCGCTCGAGCGCGTGATGACGAACTACGCGCCGGGGGGCGAGTATCATGCGCGGTGGCTCCAGCGCTACGGCCAGCTCGTGACGCGCACCTTCGCCCTGGCGGGCAAACAGATGGCGGCTGAGGCGGGCTTCAGCTTCACGTTGGAGAACCCGGCGGTGCAGGCCGCGATTCTCCAGCGGACGGAGCGTCTTGCCTCACTCGTGACGCGGCACACGGCGGAGCAGGTGATGGCCGTTGTCGGGGCTGGCCGTGAGGCGGGCGTGGGGATGCGCGAGATTGCGGGGATGATCAACGAGGCCATCTTCGAGTCCCAGGCGCCGCAACGGTCGGTCGTGATCGCGCGCACGGAGACGATCGGCGCGCTGAATCAAGGGGAGTACGAGACGGCGCGGGCCGCCGGGATCTTCGCCGCCAAGGAATGGCTGACCCAGGGGGACGACCGGGTGCGCGAGGAGCATGAGGATCTCGACCGCATGCGCGTCCCGATCGATGCGGATTTCACGCCGGGCCTCGCGTTTCCCGGTGACGGGCGGGCAGGGCCGGAACAAGTGATCCAATGTCGCTGTACGCTGCTGTATCATACCTAGGAGTGGACCGATGACGACGAGCGCGCGAGCCGTGGACCTCCAGGAGTACATCGAGGGCCTGACAGCGGACCTCAAAGCGCGGCCCTTCGGCGACTACGAGAGTTTCGACGCCTGCGTGATGGCGCACGGCGACAAGGACGACCCAGAAGCGTATTGTGCGGCGATGAAACGGGAGATCGAGGGCGAGGCGGCCCGGAGTCGCAAGACTGGCAAGAAGCATGCACTCGGGATTGTCCAGCGTTCGACGCAGTTGCAGTTCCGCGCCGAGGCCGACTTGCCGAAGGGGACGTGTGGCCGGGTCGTCGGCGTGGCCTTGCGGTACGGCGTCGTGGACGACTACGGTACACGGTTCCTCCGCGGTGCCCTCGACCGGACGCGGAGCGAGAAGGTGCCGGCGGGCCGCGTCGCGCTCTTCGCGAATATGGCGTGGGACGGGTCGGGAATGCACAGCTACTCCGCCCGGACGCACGTCGGCACGGTGCGCTCGATGGAGGACATGGGCGACGACGTGATGATGATGGCCGACATCTTCGACACCGAGGAAGGCCGGGCGCTCAAGGAATACCTGAGCGCCGTGATGGAGACGGGGAGTATGACGGGACTCTCCATTGGGTTCCGCGAGCGGGTGACGAGCCCGGGCGTCGTCGAGATCAACGGGCGGAAGGAAGGCATCATCGACATCAAGGAGGTGGAGTTGATGGAGGTGACGGTCACGCCCTTAGCCGCGGTGCCGGGGACGCAGGTGCTTGGCGTCCGCACGCAGAGCGCGACGAAAGAGGTTGTCGTGGGATTGATGCGGTCCTTGCCGAGCGAGGAGCGCAACCAGATCTTGCAGGACATGCAGGCCACTCAGGGAGACGCGCAGCCGCCCGACGCCGCGGGACTCACGCCCGCGGATAGGGGATCGGAGCCACCGGATGTGGCGAGCATGGAAGACCGGATGATGGCGTATCGATCGACTTTCACAGGACGGAGCACATGATCAATCCGAAAGACCGCGCTGCTGCAGAGGCGGCGCAGAAGTTCCGGACCCAGGCTGACGAGTTGCGGGCGAAGCTGCTCGACCCGGCCGTGGTGATGACGAAGGACGAGGTAGAGACAACCGTGGCCGGCGTATCCGCATTGGAGACGCGGGCGGCGCAAGCGGCGGGCTTCACGCCGCGCGAGGAGATCGACCGGCAGGGCGGGGATGACCCGCTCAAGCGCGCGGGGCCGGAGAGTGGTGAGCCCGAGGTCCGCACCATCCAGAGCCGCTGCGCCGCGCTCCACACCAACGCGATGAAGCACTTCGGCAGCATCGAGCAGTTCGTGCGCGTCGGGGCGGGCCGGAGTCAGCCGCGGAACGATGCCCAGCGCACCGTGCTGCGGGAAGCGGTGACGCTGGCGCAAGAGTTGTTTCCGGGCGACCTCTCGGCCCGAACCATCGTCGGCACGACTGACGACGCCTCGGGCGGTGAGTTCCTGTTGCCGTTGCAGCAGGAGGCCTCGATCTTCGCCGTGCCGAATGTGCAGGAGGGCATCCTCCAGCACGCGCAGAAGTACGCCGTGACGGGCCGGACGATCCGGATTCCCTACGTCGTCCAGACTGACGCTACGGGTGGCAAGACGCGCCCGATGGCGGGTATCGCCGCGATCTCGATCGTCTCCGAGGGCGGGACCAAGCCGACGCGCGAACCCACGTTCGCCCAGCGCTTGCTCACCGTCTACAAGTGGGCGGCGATCTGGAAGATCGGCGACGAGACGGCCGCCGATGACTTCACGGGCCAGGGTGCGTCGACGGTGGCGCAGCTCGTGGGCGGTCAGGTGATCAACGAAATGAACGACTACGCGACCGTTGTGGGCACGGGCACGAGCCAGCCGCTCGCGGCCCTCCACACGAACAACGGTGCGCTGCTCACCGTGAACCGCGCGACCTCGCAGTCGGTGGACATCACGGACATTTTCAAGATGTGGACCCGGCATACCCACGGGGCGAATTCCTACTGGGGTGTGAGCCGGCGCGTGATGGAACAGTTGTTCGCCCTCACGCTCAGCAGCAACACGCTCGTCACGTTGCTGCCGAACCTCACGGGGACGCCGGTGATGTCGATGCTGGGCTACCCGATTCGGCTCAACGATCTCCAGGCGACGCTCGGCGTTGCCGGCGACGTGTCGTTGATCAATCCCGCGTTCTACGCGGCCGCGATCCGGACGCAGTTGACGGTGGAGTCGTCCATCCACGTTGAGTTCGTCGCGGACATCACGACTTACCGGGCCTTCGCGCGCGGGGGAGGGATTCCGATTCCGACCGGGACGTTTGCCTACAAGGCGCCCGGCGGGACAAAGACGGACGAGCACTCGCCGTTCGTGCGGCTGGGTGACGCGATCACGTCGTAAGACAGGTCAACCGGGACGGGTCGTCCTACCGATGATGGTGGGCGGGGTCCGACTCCCCGCCCGGTGATATGCAAGTGGAAGCATTAAGCCGGATCAGTGTCGGCGGGGTGCCGCGGGTGGCGCGGGACCGCTTCGAGCTGTCTCGCACCCTCGCGCTTCATCTGCGCGAGCGGGGGCTCGTGCGGATCGTGACCGCACGGGAGATGGAGAAAGAGGATTGGTGGACTTTCCCGCACCGCGAGCTGCGGGCCTACGAGGGCCGGGCGCGGCCGTGGCGGCGCGTGGTGGCCTGCGTGAATATCTGGAACGACCTCGCGGCACTCCGACAGACCATGCCGTCGTGGCTCCCCTATGTGGACCGCGTGGTCGTGGTGGATGGTGCCTATGCGGCGCTGGGGCTGGAGCAGGCGGAGAGCACGGACGGGCTCGCGGCGTGGCTGGCCGAGCAGGTCGCCCCTGAGCGTCTCGAGCTGATCCTTCCACCAGCGGGGGGTTGGCCGAACCAATGCGCGAAGCGGTCGGCCTATTGCGCGGCGGGAGAGGAGGGCGATCTCCTCTTCATCGTGGACGCCGATGAGCGGGTCGCCCAGGCATCCGCGCTGCGCGAGGTATCCGAGTGTGACGTGGGTTGGGTGCGGCTGGTGAATGAGACGATCTACCGCCGCCCCTACGGCCAGCCGCGGCTCGTGCGCTGGCGCCCTGGTCTTGCCTACCGGGGCCGCCATCATTGGATGTTCGCCAGCGAGGCCGTACTCGCGACACACCAGTATGGCGGGCCGGGGTTCTGGCATCGGCTCGTGCCGCTCACGCTCACCAATACCCGGCGGCTGGGCCGGAGCCCGGAGCGCGTTGAGCAGCAACAGCGGAGCCTGGCCGTCGCGGCGGCCGTGGAACATCCGCTGGTGTTGAGCGAGCGGACGCGGGCCTCGGACAGTCAACTCGGGGCGCGGGAGTCGCTGCGCATTCTCCAGCTCGCAAGCTACGATCCTGGCCTCGTCGGCTACCGGCTCCACACGGCCATCAACACGACGACGCCGCATGCGTCGGTGTTCGCGCGCAAGGCGACGGACAATCCGTTCCGGGGGCCGTACCAGGTGGACCTCCTCGCCGAACAGGAGCGCATGGCGGCGCTGCTC
>Ga0076304_120_pt1 | contig 12948 bp, 16 predicted proteins | sample RifGroC1_FD_67988 | JGI IMG/M metagenome (GOLD analysis project Ga0076304, IMG submission 67988) | candidate division CPR1 bacterium GW2011_GWC1_49_13 | reverse complement strand
GTGGCTTCTGGATCGAAAACATGACCGCGAAGCCGTTGTTTTTCGAGAGCCGTAGCGAGCACCGCAAGAAGATGAAAGAACTCGGCCTTGTGCCGCGCGTGCAACATCGTGGGCGACCTGGTTCCGATAAGTCGGTCCATACGTCTCGGTGGGTCTAATGGCAGTACCTGGAAAAACCATCGCGGATGTCTTCTCGGCCGACGTCACCACGTCAGACGGCGCGACGTCTCGGCTGAAGGGGATTCGCCTGTCCGCGGAGGAAGCCGCGTTACTGGGCGAGTACGCCTCGTGGCTGTCCCGTGAACGGCTGATGCCGAAGCTGTTCTGTCGAGAGTGTGGGCCTGACTGCGAAGTGGAAGTCAACATTGATCCGACCGTGATTGGGATCATCTGCGACCACCAGATGCTGTTCTACGAGGGGCCGGTGCCCGTCGTGGAAACGCTGCATCCTGAGCAGGGTGAAGTCCTGGTGTCGCCGCAGCGCGTGGTGATTCATCACCACGGGACGCTGTTCCGAAAAATGTCCGATTGGTTTAACCTCGCGGACCCGACGCTCGCGCGATTGCGGCTCATCTCCAACTTCGAGCTGCGGCGCTACGGCGATGGGCTGCGCTGGCTCCCGAATCCGATACCCGTGGCCGAATACCGCGCGCTCCGCTCGCTCTACTTCCAGCCTTCGCCCTGCGTGCGGATCGGACACTCACCGTCCAAACGCGAGCTCAAGGGCACGGAGACGTTTCTTGCGGCCGTGGAGACGATGCGCCGGGTGGGGCTCGCGGTCGAGCCCGTGCTGATCGAGAATCAGCCGCATGGGGAAGCGCTTCGGCTCAAGGCGTCGTGCGATCTCTTCTTCGACAGCTTCGATCTCGGGCTGCAATGCTCCGGTCTCGAGGCGGGCGCGATGGGGATTCCCGTGCTGGCTGGGGACGAGTACGTGCGGGCCGAGTACGAGCGCGAAGTGGGCAGCGTGCCCTATGTCTTCGTCACGCCGGAGACGTTGGCGGACGCGATGATCGATCTTGCGCAGCACGAGGAGGAGCGGCAGGGCGCTGCGGAGCGGCTGGCTTCCTACGTCACGGAGTACCACGACGAGGCAGCCGTGGCCTTGCGCTACCTCGACCTGCTCGACGAGGCGTTTCGCTGGCGAGGCGTTTCGCTGGCGGCAGGAACAGCGCGTGGACACCCCGCAGCGGTTGATGGTGGAGCGGCGCCGTGCTGTCTGAGACGGCGGTCCGTCTGGTGTATGAGCGGTTCTTCGCTGAGGGGCGGAACGTCGAACGCCCGTGGCACGGCCGGCGGGAATGCACGTCGATCGGCTGGCCGACGATCCGCTGGTGTGCGGCCTGGGTGCAGGCGCGGGTAACACCACCCCATGTCCTCGATCTCGGCTCGGGACTCACGACGATTGTGTTGCACCATCTGCTACGAGTGGGGGCGATTGCCGAGCTCCTCAGTAGTGACACGTCCCGGCAATGGCTTGCCAAGACGCAAGAAGAGTTGGTGCGCGAGGGACTGAACGGAGGTCGCTGTCTCCTCCAGAACGAGCTTGAACGGCTGCCTGACCTCGGCGGTCGGTTCGATCTCATCGTGCTCGATCTCGGGACGACGATGGACCGCGTGCGCCGGCTCCCACAAATCACGACGTGGCTTGCGCCTGGGGGCCTCATCCTGCTCGATGACTGGCACATGCAGCCGTATCGGGATCTTGCGACCGTGTGTTTGTCTGGTTTCGCCATTCAGCCCTTGCCGGAGACGCGGGATGAGTTCGGCCGGTTCGCCGCGACGGCGACGAGAGAGGGGACGACATGAGTCTGCCGACGGTTCAGAACCTCAAGGATCATCTCCGCATCATGGGCTCGGCCGAGAACACGGTGCTGACGGACATCCTCGCCGATGCGCAGGCCGACGTCGAGGATTACATCGGGCGACCGATCACCGCCGTGGAGAAGAGTTACGAGGACGAGGTCGAGATGGACGTGCTCTATGGCAGTGTGACGCGGTTGCTGCTCCCGGAAGCGCCAGTCAGCAGCGACACGGAGGATGCGCCCGTGATCACGGATGGCGATGGGGCGACGGTCTCGACGGATGACTACACCTGGGATTACGAGAGCGGCATCGTGCGAGCCGTGGAAGGCGTCACGTTCTCGAATCCTCCCTACACGATCGTGGCGACCGTGGGGCTCTCGGCCGATCCCGACTACGCGAGCCGGATTGAGCGGTTGGTCCGGCGCGTGATCCTAGAGTTGGCGGGTTCGATGTACGTCAATCGCACGCCGGCGACAGTGGCGGAAACTGCGGGCGGGGGCACCTCGCGGACATTCGTGCAGGCGTCCTACGCCCCGGCGATTCTGGGCAAGCTCGAACGGCTCCGGATGCGGCTCCCGTGAGCGTCGGTCTGCGGGATCAACTGATCCGCATCTACGCCTATACGGACGTCGGCGTGGACGGCCTGATGGCGTCGGCCTACGAGTACGTTGAGACGCAATGGGGGCGGATCGAGCCGCCCTCGGCACGGGAGGAGACGCACGGCGAGAAGGCAGGCTTTAAGGTCGAGGGCGTTGTGACGCTCGGATGGGAGGCGGCGGTGGAGGAGAAAAGCATCATCGCGGTGGAGAATCAGTACTGGCATGTGCATGCCGTCCTACCGAGACGCGGCGTCTACGAAAAGCAGCTCTACGTGAGCCGCGTGCTGGATGACGTCGTGGTGGTGACGAGCTGATGCCGAAAACACCGTTGACCCTGCAACAGGCGTGGCGCAGCAACGTGCCCGCGGTGAAACGCGCGCTGATGGAGGGAGAGAACCGCGGCCTGATCGCGGCCGCGCAGATCCTGGTGAATGCGGTCAAGCTCGGGCTCCGGGGCGGCTATACCTCGGGCGCGTTCACCACCGGCCTGAGTAGCAACAGCGTCACGCACTCGCCGCCAATCCTCGGGCCGCGGGGCATGTTCATCCTCGTCGGCACCAATCTTCCCTACAACCTGTTCTGGGAAGTGGGGCACTACAACCTCTTCACGCGGCGCTATGAGCGCGTGCCGGTGTGGATGCCGGCCTTCCAGCGCTCGCAGGGGACGATGCGTGCGGCGTTCACTGCCCAGGTCGTGACGGCGTTGGAGGCGGTGCCGAAGCTATGAGCACGACCTCGACGACGAACATCTACCGGACGCTGCGGACGCGGCTGCTGAGCTTCACCCCGGCGGCGGGGGCGACGCTCGCCTCACGACTCGGGAATCGGCTGTTCGTCGCCCAGGCTCCGGACGACGCGACGTATCCCTACGGGGTGATGACGCTGAGCCTCAGCACCGAGGGTGCCTACAATGGCGACCGGGAACAGGGCATCTTCGAGGTGACGCTATACGACCGCCCGCGCTCGCGCCAGGAAGCACTCGAAGACATCGCCGACATCTGCGACGGAGCGCTGCTGCGATATGCGGATGCGAGTTCGGGGCTCTTGTTCAGCCGGGACCGGGCGCGCGCCTCGCTACCGCCTGCCCCGCCCCCGCTCGACCGAGAAGTGTGCGCCGTGCGGCTGGCCTACAGTATCGTGGTGTGGCCGGAAGCCTTGACCCAATACAACAGCTAAGGAGATGCGATCATGACCATCAGTGGCTACAACGCGCGGCTGCCGGATGACTGCCTGCTCGACACCGGGGTACTCTACATCGGCAACTCGCCAATCGGTGTCTCGCGCGGGGGGCTGACCTTCGATCCCGCCAAGGAGATGCGCAACGTCGAGTACGACGGCAAGACGACGCCGGTCAAGGGGCTTGACCGCACGGTCTACATGGCACCGGTGATCTCGGGGCGGTTCATCCAGTTCGGCCCCGAGGACATCGAGCGCTACGACGCGGGTATCGTGAACACCGGACCGGATACGACGTTCACGCCGAAGGACGCCGGCGTGTTCTTGGCGAGTGGCGATTACCAGACCGACGTGCGGCTCCTGTTTGCGCGCTCGGGTGGTGGGTTCGCGCAGGTGCGGTTCCCCGTGGCGTTCTGCGCCCGCTATCAGTTGGCGGGGCAGGACCGCTCAGAGGCGGAGATCGATTGCGCCTTCGAGGCGCGGCGTGACCCTGACACGACGAGCGAGGGTGACGCGCCCTACCTGATCGAGTTGCTCGCGTCGATCAGTTGACCATGCCTGTGATTGACCTGAGCACCTATCACCAGCGAGTCGGACCCGTGCGTCTGCCCTCGGGCCGCGAGGTCTACGTTGAGCCGATGACGGCGACGGCGAGACGTCTCTACCTCGGGATTCAACAGGCGGTCCACAGCGAAACGGCAATGGCCGATGAGGCGGATCTCTGGCGTCTGGCGGCCGTGTTGATGCCGGAGGCCACGGCGGAGGAGATCGACGCGCTGACGCCGACGATGATCGGTGTCGTGACCCGGCTCGCGGCTGGGGGAATCGAGGAGGTGGAGCGGATCATTGCGGAGGGAAAAGGCCGCGAGCTAGCGGCGAGCCCGGCCCAGCCATCCACGACTACATCGCCTACACCGTGACTCGGCTCGCGCGGGCTTACGGACAGGACGTGCGTGCCGTCTGGCGCTGGCCGTATGCCGTGGTCCTCTGGCTGCATCATGAGCTGGAGGAGGTGGAGCGGATTGAGGCACAAGTCCGCGCGCTCGACGATGTGAAGCGGGGCTGGTATATGGCCCTCGCCTTCAACGACCCGCGGCAACTGGAGCGGGTTGAGCGTGAACTGATGTCCGAGATCCGGGCGGAGGCGATGCCGGCGGGACGAGCGAAGGCGACAGCCGAGCGGATGATCCGGCAGGCGCGGCGGGTGACCCGTGGCCGGTGAAGCCACCATTGATCTCGCGGCGCTCGCGCTGCGGATTGAGAGCGATGCTGGCACGCTGCGCGCGGCGATGGCGGGCCTCGATGCCGTGGAGCGCAAGGGCCGAGCTGCGGGTCAGAGTGCTGTGGTGGCGTCGGGGGGATACGCGAAACTTGAGCGTGCCCTGATGCAAGCGGCCTTCGCGACCGCCGGAGTCTCGGGACCGCTCGGCGGGCTCTCGCGTGCCTTCCTCCAGTTTGCCACAGGTGGCATTGCGACGCTCGCGATCACAGGGGGGATTGCGCTCGTTGTCTCCCAGATTCAGCGATTTCGCAGAGAGGCCGAGGCGGCGAAGAAGGCGACCGTCGAATGGCTCGACAGCCTACCGAAGGCTGGTCCTACCCTCGATGATCTACGGGCGACACTCACGCAGGTGCAGGCCCGCATCAGCGCGATTAATGAACAGACGCGTGCTCGGGAAGTCCTGCCGGGTCTTGCCCTGATTCCGCAGAGGGACCCACAACAGACTTTGCAACTAGGGAAAGAACGGGTACGGCTGCTTAACGCCGAGCGCGCGATTCAGGATCAGATCAACGGGATTCTAAAGGAGCAGGCGACCCTCCGCGCGCGGACGAACAAGGAATTGCGCGACGAGGAGTTGGCGCTCCTCCAGGCGGAAACCGCTTGGGCACGCTACATCGATAGCTGGGAGCAATGGGACCGTGAGGCGCGGCGCCAAGCGGAAGCGAATCGCATTGAACAGGCGATCCGTCGCACGACGGCAGGCGCCTTGGGCGATGCGGGATTCCAGGCATTCATCGAGCAGCAGATTGCCCAGGCGGGGCGCAACCTCGCGAAAGCCCAGCAGCTAGTGAATGTGATGGAGGCAATGAACCAAGCCGTAGCGAACGCCGTCGTGGAGATGGGCGTGGGTGTGGCGCAGGCGTTCGCTGACCTACTGTCTGGGGCAGCTGCCACGTTTGGGGGACTCGGAAACCAACTGGCGGCTACCGCGGGGCGCGTCCTTCAGACGCTTGGCCAGACCCTGATCGGGCTCGGGATCGCCAAGACCATCGCCGACAAGTTCCTTCTCGTGCCTGGCCCGGCGATGATCGCGGCCGGTGTCGGTATCATGGCCATGGGGGCACTGCTCAGCCGAGCGGCCGGCGCAGGTGCGCAGCAGGTCTTCGGTGGCGGCGGCACCGCCGGGGCGGGTGCGACGCCGGGGTTCGTCTCGCTCAACCAGGGACCGCCCGATCAGCAGCAGTATCTCGCCTCGCCGCTCCGCGGCGGCGGGTTCCAGATCAGTCCCCGCGAGTCCGTGGTCAATCACTTCACGGTGATCGGCCCGGATGATCCAGCGGCGCAGCGGCAAATCACCGCACTCCTTGAGCGCGCGAGCCTGCGCGGGCTGCGGGTGGCACAGTGAGTAGCATCCAGTTCACCGACACGGTGGGAGCCGCGACGCTGGAATCCGTTGTCCCCGATCCGGGGAGCCGGTTTCAAAACTGGACGCCGGATGTCGTCGAGATCGCCGACCGCGAGGTCGAGTTCGGGTCCGGCATCTCGCACCAATTCGCCTTCCGCACCGATTACGTGGTGAGCTTCCAGGTGCCCTACCTGACGACGCACGAGTTCACGGTGGCCCTCCGCCTCAAGCGCCATCTCCTCGGGGGCGGAACCTGTACGGTGAACACCGAGGACAACGCGAGTCGCAGCTATACGTGCCGCCTCCAGCCCGGCACCGTGCCGGGCGTGGAATTGGTGGACCGGCGGTTGATGGAATACTCGATGTCGCTCCAGCTCCTCAATACGGCCGCGGCGGTGATGCTCTGTGATTACGGGAATCCCGCCCTGAGCTGATGCCGACGCGCCACTACCGGCTCCGTATCCGCTCGGCAGCGGATGATGCCGACGCCCTGGTCTTGTCGTCGGTCGCTACGGACACGTATCCCTATCTCGTGGGGGCGCCAAGCGGCGACGGTCAAAGCATTGATCCCGCGACGGGCTCGCAGTCAGTTGGTGCCTACATGGTCGAGGCCGCCGACCCGGAAGTCACCGACACCATCATTGACCAGACCGAGTACGACGACACGTTCACCGAGGGCGCAGACGTCAACCTGAACGTCCATACGCCGGATGCGGGCTTCGGCGGCTGGGAGTACAACGGCGCCGCTGCGGACGTCAAAGTCGAATCGGCCACCGGACGCGCTGTCTTTCGTGTGCCCGGTGATCGGTTCGTCCGGAGCACGTCTGACGTAGGTGAGGACGGGCTCGACGGCTACGTGGATTGTCTCCGCGGTCCCGTGGATGGTCCTAGCCAGGCGATCGGTGCCTACGTCCTAGCCGAGAGCACGGTGGTGGCGGCGAGCATTGTCGGTGAGGGCGTCTGTATCCTGTGGCGGCGTACCAGCGGATCGAGTGGGACAATCCAGATCGAGCGGCGGGATGCGACGGGGGCTACGCAACAGACGGCCGTGCTCGAAACGCTGGCACCACCGAACGTCAATGGCGGGATTCGTCTGGAGTTCGTCCTCGATGGTTTGAATCTCACCGTGCAACGCTCCGACTACGGCACGGGCGCCAACCCGGTTGCGTTGGGCACGACCGTCTTGACTGCCGACCTGCGCGATGGGAACCATGCCCGCGCTGGGATCATTGGGAACGGGGACAGTTCCAGCGGCAGCAGCCACTGGATGCGGGCTGACAATCTCCATATCACTGTGACGACGGAGACGCCGGATACCTACCGGCCCGTGACGCGGGCCGTCGTCGATGCGGACGGTCGGCAGCAGCTCATCCAACGGCGGGCCTACGTGGAGCTGAGCACGGACGGAGGCAGTTCGTGGCCGACGGTGCTGGTCGCCGGATATCTCAACGGCTACCGGCTGCTCAACGCCCTCCGCTGGGTGTTCACGGTGGTGTTCACGGTCGGCGAGTCGCGCCGGATTGAACAGACGCGCCGAATCTTCGAGCGGACCACGACGCGGTTCGACAAAGCAACCTCGCTGATTGGGGGGCCGATCCATGGCGGGTGGGGGCCGTTCCCCGATTACAACGGCTGGGAGTTCACCGTCACCGCGGTCGGGGGCGATACGGTGACGCTGACCTTCCGCTCCGGGTGGTCCGCCACCGATTACGCCGCCTCGGGCGTCGCGAGCTACATGTTCGGGACGCTCAGCGAGGTCGCACGGGAGCGCGTCAATGGGCTGGTTAAGGCGGAGGACCGGCTCCGGCAAGACGCGGTGAGTGGGCTCGATGTTTACGATGGCGTGACGGTCGAAATCGGGGCGCTGGATTCGACGGTGATCGATCGCTTCACGCCGGTCGCCCAGGTGGCCGATGTGCCGCGGCCATCGAACTTCCAAAGCCATGTCATCCTCACCTACGCCAACACACTGATCGTGCTGCGGGCGGGAACAGCGTGGGAGGCGAGTCCGCCGAACGTCAACGACATCGTGTTGGTGTGGGCGTGGCGCGAGACGATCAGTCCGGACAATCCATTGCACATCAGCGCGCACCCGGTGGATATCTGGACCGATCTGCGGGATGACGCGGGGATCAGCTACAATGCCGCCTCGGCCGCCGCAGTGAAGGCGACGCTGGGTGCCAACCTCCGGCTCGATCTCCGGATCACGAGTAGCACGCTGCTCGCGACGTTCGATGAGCTGCTGTATGGGCTGTTCGGCTTCAACAGCCGGATCAATGCGAGCGGCGAACGGGAACTGTTCATCGCACGCATTCGGAGTCTGACCCCGCCGGCCGCGACCTACGACCTCGACGATCTGCGCTCGCCGCTCTCCGAGGGGACCTTCGAGCTCGACCAGGGGACGATCTACAACGTCGTGACCGTGCGGCAGCAGCGCTTCTTCGCCTGGACGCCGGAGTCGGGCGAAGCGCAGCCAACAGACGGAATTGTCGCGGTCGAGCGGGAGCGCTCTATCGAGCTGGATAGTGACGGGGACGGGACACCCGATGCCGAGGTATTCGGGAGCCGCGTGCTGCTGTTTGATCTGCCGGGCTGCGTGACCCTGGACGTGACGGGCCAGATGCTCGGCGATGTCTATTTCGAGCAGCAGGTGGCGGCGGAGATCTTCGACCGCTTCGGACGTGGGGGCGTGTTCGGGACGCTCGAGGCCCTCCCCGCGATCACGGAGGTTGTCGGAGAGGAGCTGATCCTGAACGTCCCGCATCTCCCAAACGCGGGCGTCCGGGGCGGCGATCGGATTCTCCAGGTCGTCCGGCGGACCGAGATCCCAGGCGGGTCCGTGCTCCGTCTCCTGGACTCGGGACCCGATGCGCAGTTCGCGACCAGTCCGACGTTTACGCTCGCGGCCGGCGCTGCGGACGCGCGGAAGTACGTCGATGTCACGATTACGAATCAGGCCGCATTGCTGACGGCGCTTGCGTGGCTCCGGATCGAGTGGGGCATCGCTGCGGGCCAGCCAACGGCGGGCGCCCTGCTCGTGACCTACCAGCCGGCCGATATCCCGGCGACGCTCACGCTCCCCGTGCTCGATGCGGGCTCGCACGTCTGGGTCCGGATGCAAGCCTTCCAGCCGAACCGCCGACCGACGGCATTCACGGCATGGCAAAATGTGGACCTCACCAACCTCGCGGCACCGAGTGTGCTTGCAGAGACGCCTGATGCGGGCGACGATAGCCTGATCGTGTTGTCGTGGACCGTGGGGGAGTCGGATGTCCCGGTCGAGCTCTACCTCCGGCCGCTCGGCGACCCGGCGGACGAGGCGCGACTCATCGCCGTCAAGCAGCCGGGCAGCACGGGCCACACGCTCCGTCTCACGCCGGGCTCGAGCTACACCTGGGGCGTGCGGCATCGCGAGGTCGCCCCGTTCGCGGGCGTGTCGGCGACGACGGAGAAGAACTACACGGTGCCGGGCAGTAGCACGCAGTTACCCGTGCCGCTCGATCCGCAGGCGTTCAGCGTGCTCAATCAGGGAGAAACAAATCTGATTGGCGATTGGACGGCGGCGATTGGGATGCGGGTCACCGCGGCCGTGGTGCCGTCGTTGGTCGAGTTCCAGATGAAGGTGGGGGCGGGGGCATTCGGGACCGTGGCGATTCTGCCGAGCGAGCCGCAGGGACAGACCGTGTTTCAGTTCGGCGTGCCCGAGGATTATGTGGAGCGCACGTTCCGGGCGCGGCATACGGCTGACGGGGCGCTCGATTCCGATTGGACGGCTGAGCTTGCCGTGACGGCCGGTATCCCGCAAACCGTAGGGACGCCCGTGAGTCAGGGCGGGACGGGGCTCAGTAGCTTCGCGGTGGGCGACACGCTGTACGCCTCGGCCACGACGACGCTGGCGAAAGTCGCCGGCAATGCGACGACGGCGAACAAGTTCTGGCGCCAGGTGGGCGACGGGGCGACACCGGGCGCCCCCTCGTGGCAGCGCATCACGGCGGCGGATGTGGACGCGGGCACGTTCCCCGCGCTCGCGGCGTACAGCATGAGCGGGCTGTTGACGCTCACGGCGGGGCTCACGGTGTCGGCTGGTCCGGTGACTTTCTCCAAGACAGGAGTTAATGACGGGGAGTTGTACCTGCGCCGAGACGTTGGCAGTTATTGGAACATCTGGTTTCAGACTGGCACGAGTAACCGTTGGCGGTTGAGCGTAAACGCCACCGCTGAGGGCGGCGCGAACGCTGGATCGGACTTGGAGATTTCTCGTCGTGCCGACGACGGCACCCATCTTGGATTCCCGTTCGCCATCAATCGCGCAACGGGGCTCGTCACGCTTGCTTCTGGTCTCTCTGCAACGACTGGTGTGTTTAGTGGATTGCTAACGGCGAATCTTGGACTAACGGTTGCGAGCGGCCAAACACTCACGGTCACGGGCGCGACGGTGACGGGATTGACAGCGGCGAGCGTGGGGGCAGGGACGTTCCCGGGAGACATTGGGTATGCGGCCCGGCGGTATGGCTCTTTAGCGAGTCCGGCGCAACTAACTGCAAATCAGAATGACTACAGCCCAACAGGAGAAGCAGTAGAGACGTGGCGTCTTTCGACGGACGCCAGCCGTACTATTACGGGGATTGCTAACGGCGCCAGTGGCCGACATCTCACCATCATCAATGTCGGCAGCTTCGAGTTGGTGTTGTCGAATGACGACGCGTTAAGTATAGCAGCGAATCGAATAGATTTGTTTCGTGCGGCTGGTGGAACAGACCTCACCCTGGTCCCCGGTGCAGCAGCGACATTGTGGTATGATGATACAACAACACGATGGCGTCTGGTGAGCACGCAGTGAGCGCACCATGATCTTCTGGACCGTCGCCGCACTCTTTCTTGGCTCTGTCGGCTTGGACGTGGGCTCAACGCTCTACGTCTACCCGCGCTGTCAACCCTGCGTCGAGACGAATCCTCTGGCGCGACCGTTCGTCGAGCGTCCTACGTTGCTGATCAGCGGGGCGGTGATCCTCTCGGGTGGTGTCGTGCTCGGAAGCTGGGAACTCAAGCAACACAAGAGCCGCTGGTGGTACGTCGTCCCTGTGATCGCGACGGCGTGGCATCTCGCGGCGGCGCGGCACAACTTCCATCAACTCGGAGCGCCCGAATGAAACACGCCGTGTTGTTCCGCGCGGGTCCCGCGCTCATCCGGTTGGCTGGCCGGAGCGTGCCGATCACCGTCGCGCTCAAGGTGCGGCGCGTGCTGCGGCTCGTCATGCCGGAGTTGGAAGCGCTTGACGCTGCCCGGCAGGAGCTCCTTACGCGCCATGCGATTCAGCGGGACGGCGCGCCAGCGATGATGCAGGGCGCGAACGGGGAGATGCATTACCGGCTCGCCGATCCCGCGGCGTTCGGGCGGGAGTGGGCCGCGCTCTTGGAGGACGAGGTGGTGCTGGAACTCCCGTCGATTCCGCTCACGCTGTTCGGCGAGATGGAGATTGCGACCGCCGATCTCGATGCGCTCCTGGACGCGGGCTGCGTAAGTGGAGACGGTGGAGACGCATGATCCCCGCGCTTCTGGCCTCGGCCGCCCAGAACTTCACGGACCAATTGACAGCCGTGGACCTACTGACGGGCATCGTGCTCGCCATCACGCTGTTTCTGCTGCGGGGCCAGGTGCTGATGGGCGGCATCTTGCGCGGGATCGAGGAACGACTCCGCCACCTGCCCACACGCAAAGAGGTGACGGATGAGGTGGGCGCCACACGGCATCTGCTGCGCAGCGAAACGCAGGCCCTGACGCTGGAGTTGGAGGGCCGGTTGACGAAGTTGGAACGGGGAGCGCCATAGGAGAGCACACCTCATGCGAGGGCGGAAACGATGATGGACTTCACACAGACACAGATCGCGGTCAAGCCGCTCACGGCGATTCCTGCGGCGAAGCGGCGGGGCCTCCACTTCAAGACGGCCTTCGGCGTGCTCGGCGGAATCGGCGCGTTGTTCCTGCCGAAGCTTGGCTTTCCGTGGCAGGTGGCGCGTCGCCGGCTTCTGCGGGTTCGTCGCGTCCAAGCAACTTGTGCTGACCTACGCCAAGGCGATCCCGGCGTTTATCGCGGACGTGGTGAACGCGCTCAAGGGCCAGAAGCCGAACGGGACACCGCCGGCATGATCTCGCTTGAGGTGTGGCGCGTGATGTCGGGGGCCGAGAGTACGCTCGGCGTCCTCTACCAAACGGGCGAGACACGGCGGCCGTTGTGCTGGACGCTCGAGGACGAGTTCCGGCTCAACAAGCTGCCGGGCGAGACGCGCATTCCGCCCGGCACCTACCCGCTCGCGCTCCGGACTGAGGGTGGGTTCCATGAGCGTTATGCCGTGCGCTACGGCCAGCTTCATCGCGGTATGCTGTGGCTGCGCGACGTGCCGGGCTTCGAGTACGTGCTGATCCACTGCGGCAATACGGACCTCGACACGGCGGGCTGTATTCTCGTGGGCGACGTGGCGCGGCAGAACATCACCGGCCGCGGCGAGCTCCAGAACTCCGACGCGGCCTATCGGCGCGTCTATCCCCTCATCGCCGCGTGGCTGGAGAATGGCCACGAGGTGAAGCTCCGTCTGACGGACGTGGACAGCCCCGCCTGATGACCCGACCCCGGTATGTCTCGGGCCCCGTGCCGCATCTCGTGAGTCAGGACCACGGCCACCTCGTGCGCGAGTTGCGGTGGTGGTGGCGCTGTCCTACGTGTGGGCGCGTGAGCATGGCG
>Ga0076304_116_pt1 | contig 14824 bp, 12 predicted proteins | sample RifGroC1_FD_67988 | JGI IMG/M metagenome (GOLD analysis project Ga0076304, IMG submission 67988) | candidate division CPR1 bacterium GW2011_GWC1_49_13 | reverse complement strand
GAACAGCTCGTTAAAGGCACCGAACGCTTCTTCCAGTTTTCCTTCTATATCACGATTGCCGCCGGCTCAATTGATGAGCTGGATTCGGTCACCAAGAAAGTTGAGTCAACTTTAGGTTCACTTCTACTTTTATCGAAACAAGCCACTCTTCGCATGGAGGAGGGCTTCCAGTCCACCACGCCGGTTTGCTTGGACAAGCTCAAAATCATGCGAAACATGGACACCACCTCCCTCGCCACCACTTTTCCCTTCACCTCCTCGGAGTTGACCGCCAATGAGGGGATTTTGTATGGGATAAACGAGCACAACGGCTCTTTGGTAATTTTTGACCGCTTCTCCCTGGAGAACGCTAATACCGTGGTCTTTGCCAAGTCCGGGGCCGGCAAGAGCTACTTCACCAAGCTGGAGGCCGTACGCTCCTTGATGTTTGGCACCGAGATTATGGTAATTGATCCGGAAAAGGAGTATGAAACCTTGGCCAAATCCATTGGCGGGGACTTCATTACCTTTTCCCCCACCTCTCCTGCCAAGATCAACCCCTTTGACTTAGCCGCCGTTTATGAGGAAGGGGAGAACGAGCTGGCCTTAAAGGTCCTTTCCCTTCACACCCTCTTTAAAGTCATTATGGGAGACCTTTCCCCCTCGGAAGATGCACTGATGGACCGAACCCTTTTGGAAACTTATGCCAAGAAGGGCATCACCGCCGATCCCGCCACCCACAACCGCCCGGCTCCGGTGATGCGCGACTTCTACGACACTTTAAAATCAACGGCGGAAGGCCGGCCCTTGGCCGACCGAATCGAAGCTTACGTCTCCGGCTCCTTAGCGGGGATTTTCGACCAGCCCTCCACCGTCGACATTAGAAACACCTTTACCGTCTTTTCCACCCGCGATTTGGAAGATAAGATTCGCCCCGTGGCAATGTACATCATCCTGGATTTTATTTGGACCAGGGTCCGAAGGGAACTGAAGAAGCGGATTTTGATTGTGGATGAGGCTTGGTATCTGATGCAGCACCCCGACTCGGCGGTCTTTATGTATTCGATTGCCAAACGGGCAAGAAAGTATTACCTGGGGCTTTCCACCATTACCCAGGACGTGGCCGACTTCTTAAGAAGTGACTACGGGAAGGCGATTGTGACGAACTCATCCCTGCAGGTCCTTTTAAAACAGCACCCCGCCGCGATTGATGAGATTGCCAAGGTCTTCTATCTCTCCGAGGGAGAAAAGCACCTCTTGCTGTCCGCCAATGTCGGGGAGGGGCTCTTCTTCGCGGGTCCCAATCACGTTGCCATGCAGGTGGTAGCCTCACCCGAGGAGCATCCCTTTGCGACCTCCTCACCCAAGGAAATCCTCGCAGTTAAGGCGAAGCAGGAAACCGAGGCTCAGCAAAAAGGCTTGCCAGCGGAGACCCCGGCCCCTGCGCCTACCGGTCCGGTAATTGCGCCTCCTGCTCCCACGGCTCCCACGGCGCCGCCCGCTCCGCCCACCACCACCCTTTAAAAATGACTGGTTTTGAATCTCTTAAGGAATCCTTGGAAAAAAGCTGGCGCCGCAGCCCTATTAAGGGGGCAGTTTTAGCGGTTAAGGTGGAGGAAGCTTTAAAGAGCTTGCTGCCCAAGGATGCCAAGATGGTCTCATTTAAAGAGGGGAAACTGGTTTTAGGAGCTTCCTCTCCTCAAGCGGCTAATGATTTGTATCTTATGTCCCGTCAAATTAAAAAAGGGGTCAATCAGGTATTGGGAGCAAAAGTGGTGGATAAGATCCGTTACCGGGCGCAAACCGATTAGCCCTGCAGCCGGACCGGCATGATCACATGCAGATAGGCTTTATCGGAGGGGGTGGTAAAAAGAACGGGGTCCAAAGCCGAGTTTAGGGAAAGGTTAATCTCCTCATCCCCGAAAGCCGCTAAGGCGTCGGAAAGATAGCGGGAATTAAAAGCGATTGTCCCTTTCTTCCCTTCTCCTGCTACCGCCACCTTGGTTTTGGATTCCCCGGTTTCCGACTCTTGGGAAGAAACCTCCAATTCTTTCTTGGCGGGATCAAAATCCAAAACCACCACTCCCACTCCGCTATCGGCAAAAAGAGAGCTTAAGGAAACAGCTTTAGAAAGATCGGACCCTCTGAACTTTAAAGTTGTTTCAAAGTTGGCGGGAATAATCTGCTCATAATCGGGAAACTCCCCTTCCAAGGCCTGGGCAAAAACCTGAAAATCTTCGGTTTGGAAAATCAGCTGGCCGTCCTCATTCTTTAAAACCGTAACCTCGCCCTCCAACAAACGGGAGAGCTCACTTAAGGAACGGGCGGAGATGACTAGCTTAAGATCTCCGGCCGGTACTTTAATTCTTTTTTGGGCTAAGCGAAAGCCATCCACTCCGGCCAAGGTTAAGCTGCCGCCGGCTAAACTCACCAAAACCCCGGTTAAGATGGGTCGGGACTCATCCGCCGCCGCCGCAAAAGAGACTTGGGAAATGGATTTTTTTAAAGCGGTGGAGGGAAGCGTGAAAAGCTTCACCCCCTCCAGGGAGAAGGCCGGAAACTCCGCCGCAGACAGCCCATTAATTTTAGAAGAAAAGCCTTCGGCGGAAATTTTTAAAATATCCTTATCGGTTTCCAGGGTTAGTTTGCCGGCCGGAAGGTTGGAAATAAGAGAAACCAAAAGACGGGCCGGGATGGTCAGCTCTCCTTCTTCTTTAACTTGGGCCCCAAAGGAGGTGCGGACCCCGGTTTCCAGATCGGTCGCGCTTAATGTCAAAACACCTTTCTTGGCTTGAAGGAAAATATTTTCCAAAACTGGCAGCGCCGCTTTGGAAGAGGCAAACTTGGAAACGGCAGAAAGGCGGGGCAGCAGCTGTTCTTGAGAAACCGTTACCTTCATCCTTGTTTTTCCTCCTCCGCAGGCCGTTCGCCGGGGATCACCACGAGATGGCGCTCCCGCCCTTCCCCGCGGCTTTGGGTGTAAACGCCTTTTTCTTCTCCTAAGGCGGTGTGGATTAAGCGCCGCTCATAGGAGGACATCGCTGGGAAGGAAACTTCTTTTAAGAGAAAGCGGGCCTTATCGGCGGCCTCATAGGCACGGGCCAAAAGATCCTCCTCCCGAGCCTTGCGGTAGCCACCGGCCTCCACTACAATCGCCGGCAGCGTTTCCTCCTTGGGGAATTCCTTAAAGGAGAGGGTGCGAAGGAGGGTCTGCAGAGCATTTAAAGTCTGCCCGTGAAAGCCAATAAGAAGCGGGGTGTCTTCCTCATCCTTGGGGTTTAGAGTTACCAAAACCTGCCCTTCCTGCGCTTCCTCGGCCAGAACTTCGCAGTCAAACCCCATCTCTTTGGTGACTTCAGTAGTTTTTTCTTTTAAAAATTCTTTTAATTCCTTCGCCATTTTCTCTTTTAAATTACCATACTTAAACCCGATTCACGACCCACTGCTGCAAGGCTTGAATGATAGTCGAAACGAACCAGTAGAGCATTAATCCGGCGGGGAACTGAAAACCCAAGACCAGCGTGAAGATCGGGAAGATATAAAGATTTTGCTTTTGGAAGGCGGTGGCAAAATCATCCGCTTTCTCCTTGGAAGCGTGGGCGGCTTCGTGTTCCTGGGAGACGGCCGGCAGCATCGTTTTGGAAACCAAGAATTGAGCTCCGGCGGCCAGGAGGGGAAGAATAAAAAGCGGATCCTTAACCGAAAGGTCCCAGAAGAAAAACTGCTGGTTTAAAGTCCCGTTAGTTAAGTTGGTAATAAAAACCCGGTAAAGGGCGATTAAAATAACCAGCTGCAGAATTTGGGGCAAGCAGCCGGCGAAAGGGTTAACGCCCCTCTCTTTAAATAATTGCATTTGCGCTTGAGCCTGGGCTTGCTTATCATCCTTGTGCTTCTTTTTGATCTTCTCCAGCTCCGGCTGAATCTCCCGCTGCACCCGGGCGGATTTTAAAGCGGGTAAGGAAAGGGGGAAGACTAAAACCCTTAAAGCCACGGTTAGGCCAATGATCGCCCAGCCTAAGTTCTGTCCCAAAATTTCATAAAGGTAGATTAAAGAAGTCGTTAAAGGAGTAATTAAAAGAACGTCCCAAAGATTCATCGCTTTTCTCCTCCCGGCACCGGGTCAAAACCGCCCTTGGTAAAAGGGTGGCAGCGCACAATTCTTTTTAATCCCAGCCAAAGACCTTTTAAGGTGCCGTAGCGGGAAACCGCCTCATAGGTATACTGCGAACAGGTGGGGGTAAAGCGGCAGGTGCCTCCTAAAATGGCTTTGCCTAAAACCCCATGATCGGGGGAAAGGCTTTTTTGATAGGCCGAAATGGCGGTTAAAACCAAGCTCTTCATCTTAACTTATGTAGAATAGCACGAGAACTTATTTTATTCCCGTGTTAAAACGCCGGTTTGCTTTAAAGACTGGAAAACTTCCCGGGAAACATCCGGGGCGGGAGCGCTTAGGGCGCGGCCTCTCACCCAAAACCCTAGGCTAAAACCGGGATTAATCTTGTCCAAATTTTCCTCCACGGGATGGCGCAAAAGCCTTTTTAAAAAGTTGCGCTTTACGGCGCTCTTGCTCACTTTTGTGGAAACGACAAAACCAAATCGGGAAGGCTGTTGATTTTTCTCTTTAATCAGATAGAGGGAGAAGAAAGGGGAATGGTAAAGGCGGCCGAACTTGCGCACCCTTCGGAAATCAAAATCGGAAACGAGGCGGTTCTGCTTAGGCAACACGTCCCTTAACAGCCACCCGCCGTCGCCCTTTCAAACGGCGGCGCTTTAAAACTGCCCGGCCTCCCGCGGTGCGGGCTCGAGCGCGATAACCATGAACCTTGGCGCGCCTTCTTTTTTTAGGTTGATAGGTTCTTTTTGGCATTTTATTTTATGAGTATTCTTTTTACTCTTAACGTTATAAGGCTTAAACCGCGGTTTTTGGCGGTAGCCCCCGGCACTTCAAACGAACCGGATAAATCCTGCGTTTAATGCGAAACCACTATAACATAGCAGCCAAAGTGTGATAAACATATTGACAGCCCTCTTCAAGCTTTCTTACGATTTGGATGTTAAGTTTTATCGCCTTCCCCGCCCAAAAATCCTTCCCTGCCAAAACTAAAAATGGAAACTACCGAATTGTGGAAAAATACAATTTCTTATCTGGAAACCGATCTTTCCCGAGGAGTTTTAAACACTTTTTTCGCCAACACCAAGCTTTCTTCCTTAGATAATGGGAAAGCCCAGGTCGTCTGTCCCAGCAAAATTACTGCAGATTACCTGCGCCGCCGCTATCTTCCCCAAGTTTCTCAAGCTCTTAAAAGCTTAACGGAGAAGGATTGGGAAGTTGAATTCCAGGTCTCCCAGGAGAATGCTCCTATAAAGGAGGCGGAGCTAGGGCCGCTTTTTACCCCGCCCGCCTTGGATGGGCTGGTCTCCCGCTACACTTTCGAAAATTTTGTGGTGGGGCTTCCCAACCAGCTGGCCGCCCAAATCGCCTCCTCTTTAGTAGAGGGTGCAGGGAATTCCGTTAGCCCGCTTTTTATTCACTCTGGGGTAGGGTTGGGGAAAACCCATTTAATCCACGCCATCGGCAATGCCATTAAGGAGCGAGATCCGCAGATGAAGGTTCTTTACGTGGGAGCCGAGCAGTTTACCAACGAATTTATTAAATCGGTCCAAAACAGCCGCTCCGCCGCCGTTTTTCGAAAGAGATTTAGAGCCGTAGATATCCTTTTGGTAGATGATGTGCAGTTTTTTGCCAAGCGGGAGGGAACCCAGGAGGAGTTCTTCAACACCTTTAATGAGCTTTATCTTGCCGGCAAGCGAGTGGTTTTGACTTCCGACCAGCACCCCGAGGAGATTAAAAAGCTCGACTCCCGCCTCGTTTCCCGCTTCTGCGGCGGGGTAGTTGCGGATATGCAGGAGCCGGATGTGGATATGAGATTAGAGATCCTTAAAAGAAAAGCTGCCGAGTGGGAGCAGGCCGTGGCGGAAGAAACTCTTCTGACCTTGGCCCAGGACATTTCCGGCAGCATCCGCCACTTGGAGGGAGCCTTAAATCAGCTTTTGGCAATTGCCACCACCAAACATATTGCCCCCACCCGAGATCTCGCCCAAGCCATATTAAAGAACCGCCCCCAGCCCCAGCATTTTCTTAAGCCCCAGGATGTGATTGCCGAAACCTCAGCAAAATACGGGATCACGGTTGAGGAAATTAAATCCGCCAAAAGGCAAAAGGAGCTGGTGCGGCCCCGACAAGTCGCTGCTTACCTTTTAAGGGCTTTAGCTCAGCTTTCCTTAAGTCAGATTGGGGAGATGCTGGGGGGAAGAGACCACACCACCATTTTGCACTCAATTCAGAAAATCGAAAAAGAACAGCAAGAAAATCAAATTCTCAAAGAACAGCTCCGCACCCTCCGAGGGGAAATTTTGGGGAAAACTTCCTAACCTTCCAATTTGCCAAAATAAGCTGTGATTTATCCTAAACTTGTTTTTAGTTATCCAAAAGTTTTCCACAACCTAAACAGGGGATTTTACTGGGTAAAGGAGAACTTATCCACTAATCCACGCTATCTACTATTACGACTGTCTTTATATTTACTTTTCTTAATTTTTCCAGCCAGCCTCGCAAAAGCATTCATCCTTCCTCAAAGCTATGTTTTGGGAGTTTTAGTAGATTATTTAATTCCTAAGCTTTACTTAATAGAAATTCTGCTTTTAGGAGTTTTGCTTGTAACTTCTTGGAAAAAACCGAAAGAGCGTATTTTTCCTCTTCTTTTGGGTTTTTTCTCCCTTACCCTTCTGCCTTCAGTTTTCTTTTCTACCTTTCCCTTGATTTCGGGGATTAGGTTTGTCCAGCTTTTCCTTTGGCTGATTTTTTCCTTCTGGGTATCTCAAAACCTGCTTGGCCCTTTGAAGCAGAAACTACTAACACTCTTAGGCTGGGGAACCGCTTGGGTTGCCGCCCTGGCTCTCCTGCAGATTCTTTTCCAGCGCTCGCTCTTAGGCTATTGGTTTTTGGGGGAGCCTTACCTGACCCCTTCTTTAGGAGGGGTTGCCACCGCCAGCTTCTTCGGGAGGGAAATTCTCCTGCCTTACGCCACTTTTCCGCATCCTAATGTGATGGGTGGGGTTTTAAGCGTTTTAGCGGTATGGTTCTGGGCGAGGAAGAGATTTAGTTTCTTTGGTTTAGCGGTACTGGGAACCTTAATCTCTTTTTCCCAGGTAGCTTGGCTGTCTCTTATTTTAGGATTAGCCGGGGCATTTCTTGGGAAGCGGGTTTTCCCTCTTTTTATCTTCGACTTTAGAGCGTTCTGGCAAACCCCCTCCGTCCAAAGGAGATTGGATCTCTTAACTTCTGCTTGGGAGATGTTTAAGAGCGCGCCTTTTTGGGGAGTGGGATTGGGGGCCTTTACCAAGGTGCTGCCGGCCTTTGGCGTTCCGGCAGGGCTGCTTTTGTTCCTGCAGCCTGTCCACAACATCTTTGCTTTGGTTTTGGCCGAAAGCGGGATGCTCGCGCTCTTATCTTTTCTTCTGATCTGGTTTTTTGCTTTTAAAAGAGCGGGGGAGAAAAGAGACGATCTTTTAACGGTTTCGCTGGGGCAGCTTCTCCTTTTGGGTTTCTTCGATCATTACCTTTATACGCTGCCGCAAGGGCTCTTTCTTTTAAGTTTAGTTTGGGGACTTGTTTTTTCGAAAGAGAGACTACTGGACAGAGGAGCCTAAATTCCGCTATCTTAATTTTAAATGGAATCCCTACCTGCACCATCCAGCCCAATCCCGGGTTCCACCCTGCCGCCGGCGGGGTCTCCTGCGCCTGTTTCACCACCGCCGCCAACAACACCACCCCCATCTCCTCCTGCGTCTGAACCAGCAACCCCCGCACCCGGGCGAGATGATATTCCTCCAGCTTCGCCGCTTTTTACGCCACCCGCTCCCGCGGCTCCCAAACCTTTACCTACACCGCCCCCGCCGCCTGCCCCAGCTCTGCCAAAGAGCCCTCCTCCACCGCCCCCTCCGCCCACGGTGCCGGTTTCCGCCCCCTCCGGTGCCGGTTTCCGCCCCCTCCGCCCCGGGAGGAAATGCTTTGGAGAATTTACGAGGCATTCTTCGTCCGCTTTTCATCATCGGGATTATTGTGCTTTTAGGGGTTCTGGCTTTCAGCTTCCTTAACCTTTGCGGTTTGCCTTTAATCGGCAACTTGCTTTGCCGGGGCGGGGATGTGGAGCTGGCCTATTGGGGTCTTTGGGAAGAGGCGGATGTGATGGACCCCTTGATTGCCGATTTTGTGGAATCCTACCGCACGCAGGATCCCGACACCCAAGTTTCCATTACTTACGAGAAAAGAACCTTTGGCACTCTGGACCAGTACAAAGAAACCCTCTTGACCCGCTTGGGCCAGGAAACCGGGCCGGGCATTTTCCGCATCCATAACTCCTGGGTGAGTGGCTTTTCAAGCGAAATTTCTCCTTTGCCGGCCGACGTTTTGTCCGAGGCCGACTACACCCTTCGTTTTTATCCAACCGCTTTAACCTCCGCCAAGGTAGGAACCGATCTTTATGCCATTCCATTAGAGTATGACGGTCTGGTGGTCTTCTACAACAAAGCTTTCTTCTCCGGGGTAAATGTGGCGGAGAGAATTCAAACCTGGGAAGATTTCCGCCGGGAAGCGGTGCGTTTGACCCGCTGGGCCGGCAATGATGCCGAGGATGGGGCGATTACCCGCCCGGGGGCCGCGATCGGCACCGCCGAGAATGTGGCCCACGCCTCCGATATCTTTTCCCTTCTTTTGTCCCAAAGCGGGGTAACCCCCTTAACCCAGCTCAATACCCAAGCCGCCGCTGACGCCCTAACCTTCTACACCACTTTCTCCAGAACGGATCGGGTTTGGGATGCCACCTTACCCAATTCCATAACCGCTTTTGCCAATGGCCAGGTACCGATGATTATCGCTCCCACCTGGCGGGCGCTGGATATTTTAAACCTTAATCCCCAGCTTGAGTTTGCTTCAATTGCCTTGCCGCAGCTTCCGGGGGCAACCGAGGGCGGCATTCACTTAGCGAGTTTTTGGATGGAGGGAGTCAGCGCCGACTTAAACCAAAAGGAAGCGGAAGTGGCTTGGCGCTTCTTGGAGTTTTTGACCCGGGAAGAGGAGCAGCGCAAGTTCTATTCCGCCTCCGCCCAAACCAGAGCATTCGGGGAGCCTTATGCGCTTCGTTCCTTAGCGGGGGAGCTGGCGGATAATGAGTTCTTGGGGCCGCTTTTAGCATCCGCTCCTTTTGCGGTTCCTGCTAAGCCGGTGGAATTCTCCGGCAACACTCCTTATGCGGATGCTTTTAAGCAAGCGATCTCCTCTTTCTTAGCCCGCACCCAGAACGCCGCCGAAGCCTTGGAAACCGCCCAGGCCACCATTACCCAGCTGGAGCAGCAGTAACCTTCATGATCTCCTCTTTTCGTCCTCCTGCCAAGCGTCAGCTTGATCAGTTTGGGGTGACGGAAGAGACTTTAGCCAAGCGGGCCGGCCTTTTAGCCGAGCGGGGCTTTTTAACCGACACCAAGCTGCTTTTCTTAGGCGATTATGACCTCACCTCATTAGCTTGCTTGCCGCGCATCAAAAACACCGAGCTTTGGGTTTTAGATATCGATGAGGAAGTTCTTGAGGTGATTGAAAAAGAGGGAAAGGGGGCGGTCGCAACCGTTTCCCATAATTTAGTTTCCCCGCTTCCCAAGAAGCTAAAGAGCTCCTTCGACGGAGTCTTTACCGACCCTCCTTATACGCCGGAGGGGGTAAGTCTGTTCCTTTCCCGCGCGCTGGAAGCGCTGGCGGAAGGCCCGCGGTCGCGCATCTTTCTTTCCTACCGCTCGCTGGACCCGGTTCGGGTGAAAGGGGTGCAGGATGTGATTTCGAAGCTGGGGCTGGCGGTTGAAGAGCTCTTGCCCCGCTTCAACGAATATTTGAATGCCAAAACGATCGGTAATTTTTCCGACCTTTACATTTTGGCTCCTACCCCCAAGTCCAAACCTTTAGTCAGCGGGCAGTATCAAGGCAAGATCTACACCAACGAGTAATTAGGAGGTGTTATCTTTTAAACATGGAAAAAGTCTTCGAACACCAGAAGTTTGAAGGAAAAATTTATGAAAAGTGGGAGAAGGCGGGAGCCTTCACTCCCCAGGTGGATAAAAAGAAAAAACCCTTCACCATCATTATGCCCCCTCCCAACGCCAATGATCCTCTTCACATCGGCCACGCCCGCGAGGTGGCTACCCAAGATGCCTTGATCCGCTACCACCGCATGAGGGGTGAGGAGACCCTCTGGTTACCCGGGGCCGACCATGCCGGCATCGAAACCCAATACGTTTTTGAGAAGAAGCTTTCGAAGGAGGGGAAAAGCCGGGGAGATTTCGACCGGGAGACTCTTTACCAGATGATTTGGGATTATGTGCAGGGGAACCTGGGAGTGATGGAAGGGCAGCTTAAAGCCTTGGGGGCCTCCTGCGACTGGACCCGTTTTAAATTCACCCTCGACCCGCAGGTGGTTAAGGTTGTTTACCAAACCTTTAAGAAACTACATGAGGAAGGGCTAATCTATCGGGGCGAGAGGATTGTTAATTATTGCCCCTCCTGCGCTACTGCCTATTCCCAGTTGGAGGTCGACAGCCGGGAGCAGGACGATGAACTTTATTTCTTAGATTATGGCCCTTTAACAATTGCGACCACCCGCCCGGAGACGATCTTTGCGGATGTGGCGGTTGCGGTGAACCCCAAAGATAAGCGCTTTAAGGGTTTAATCGGCAAGGATGCGGTCGTTCCTTTAATTAATAAGGAAATTCCCATTATTGCCGATGAGCTGGTGGATCCGCAGTTTGGCACCGGGGCTTTAAAAATAACTCCCGGGCACGACGCCACCGACTTTGCCGTCGGGCAAAAGCACCAGCTGGAAACCATCACGGTAATTGATCGGCGGGGAAGGATGATGGGAGTTCCCGAGAAATATGTGGGTCTTAAGGCCGCCCAGGCCCGCCCCGCGGTTGTGGAGGAGCTGGCGGCCTCCGGCAAGATTAAAAAGACGCAGATGCTCCACCACGTGGTGGGGGTCTGCTACAAACACAAAACTCCCTTGGAGCCTTTGGTTTCCGAACAGTGGTTTCTTAAAGTTAAACCCTTGGCCGAGAAAGCGGTAAAAGCTATTGATAAGGGAGAGGTTAAGTTTGCCGCCAAGAAGTTTGAGAAGGTGGCCCGCCACTGGTACCAGAATCTCTACGACTGGAACATCAGCCGGCAAATTGTCTGGGGGATTAGAATTCCGGCTTGGGCTTGCGGGGCCTGCGGGGAGTGGACGGTGACGGCGGGAGAAGAGCCTACCAAGTGCGCGGCCTGCGGAAAGGCTAATTTAGTACAAGATCCCGATACCTTCGATACCTGGTTTTCCTCCGGTCAGTGGCCGTTTGCCACCCTCAAAACCACCAAGAAGGGAGATTTTGACTACTTCTACCCCACCTCCGTAATGGCCCCCGCCTACGACATCCTGCCCTTTTGGGTGATTAGAATGCTGATGCTGGGGCTTTATGAGACGGGGAAAGTGCCGTTTAAGACTGTGCTTCTTCACGGGCTGGTGCGGGACAAGGAGGGGCAGAAGATCAGCAAATCCAAAGGGAATGTCATCGACCCCATCGAGATGGTTAAGAAATACGGCGCCGATGCTTTGCGGATGGCCACCATCTGGGGAGCGCTGGTTGAGAATGATAATTCTCTATCAGAGGAAAATGTGCGGGGACAGCGGAACTTTGCCAATAAAATTTGGAATATTGCCCGCTTTGTTTTGCTGACGGAGGGTAAAAGCAGAAAGGTAAGGAAGCACAAAGACGATCAATTGATCTTGGCCGAGCTGGGGAAAACTACCAAGAAGGTAACCGCCTCGTTTGAGAAGTTTCGCTTAAATGAAGCGGCCGAAGAGCTTTATGATTTCCTCTGGCACAAGCTGGCCGACGTCTATTTGGAAAAGACTAAAACCCGTTTTGGAGCAGGTTTTGAAGGAGTCTTTGAAGCTCCTGCACCCTCTAATGCCATATGTTACGGAAGCGGTTTGGGGGGAGCTGGGGGAGAAGGAACTTCTCATCACACAAAAATGGCCGCAAGCTTCTTAATATTTTTAATAATCGCCCTGGTGGCCGAGGTAATTGCCACGGTGGCCGGGTTTGGCTCCTCCACGCTTTTGGTCCCGGTTGCTACTTTTTTCTTTGATATCAAAACTGCCATTGCCCTGGTCGGTCTTTTCCACTTCACCGGCTCGCTTGTTGACGGGGTAATCTGGAGAAAATATATCAACTGGCGGATTGGGATTTTATTTTCAGTTTTAGGGGTTTTAACCTCCTTCCTAGGAGCTTATCTGGTTTCCTATCTACCACCGCAGACAATTTTAAGGATTTTAGGAGTTTTTCTGGTTGTTTATTCCACTTTTGAACTTCTCGGCAAGGAAATCCGCTTGCCCAAAGCCGATTGGGCGGTAATCGGAGCAGGAGGTTTGGTAGGGTTTTTGGCGGGGTTGGTGGGAACGGCCGGGGCGCTGCGCACGGCTTTCCTCTCTACCTTTAAGCTTAAAAAAGAACAATTTCTGGGAACGAGCTTTGCGATTGCTTTTGCGGTGGATTTAACCAGGGTGGCAACCTATTTGGGGAGCGGGATTCTAAAGCTCGATTTAGGAATTTGGGCGGCAATTCTGGTGGTGGCGGTGGTGGGGAGCTTGATTGGGAAGAAATTGGTTTTTAAGCTCCCGCAGAAAACTTTTTACCGGATTATTTATCTGGCTCTTCTCTTGGCCGGTTTTAAATTTCTCCTCGGTTAAGTCTAGGGAAATTGATAAAATTTACTTTTAATGCGTTTAAACATTAAAGATTGGTTTAAGAAGCTAAGGAGCCGTTTTCATTTTCACATTTTCCTGACCGCGGTTTTCTTTTTGGCTTTTTTGGGCAGCCTTTTTATCTCTTCCCAGCTTCTTTCGGGGGAAAACCAGCGCTACCAGAATCTTCTGGCGCAGAACAAAGAGATCTCCCAGCTCAATGAGATCCTCTCCAACTATGTGGAGCTGCGGGATAAGACCGACGAGTATCTGGCTTTGGGGGTAGACTCTACCCTGCGCTATTACCGCACGATTCTTTTAAAAATTCCCGACATCATTAAAATCGGCCAAAACCAGCTGACCTTGGATCTTTTAGCGGTTTTGGATGGGGAGCTGGAGAACGCCTTGGTTACCTACCAGGATCAGAAGGTGCGATTGGCCGAGATTGCCCGCTTAACCCCTAAACCGACCCCGCCCCCGCCACCGGCGCCTGCTCCTGCGCCTACCCCTACAACTGTTAAGATCCCCACTTCCGAGAGCATTAATAGCTATTCCAAGTGGGAGCGCAAGTCGGTGGCCACTTCCAACCGGGGGACTTTTTCAACCGATATCATCACCATCAACCTAAAGAACCCAAAGCTTAGGATCTTTACCGATACGGTTTCCAATAAAGAGTGCAGCAACAACTGCCCAGTCAAATCCTTAAGTTCTTTTGTTTCCTCGGTCGGGGGCTTTGCCGGCATCCACGGCACCTATTTTTGTCCCCCCGACTACGCCTCCTGCTCCGGCAAGACCAACACCTTCCTCTCGCCGGTTTATGACACGATTGCGGGGCGTTGGGTGAACCAAACGGCCTTAAACTGGACCGATTATGCCTTGATCGCCTTCAACACCTCCAATACGGCCTTCTTTTATCCGCAGGTTAAAAGCTTTGGCGGTTTTTCCGGACTGCGGGCGGCCATCGGCAGCTACCCCGGGCTTCTTCATAATGGGAATGTGATTGTGGGGAATTACTCCACGGTCGATGACAAACAGAAGAATGTGAAAGGCTATCGCGGGGGGATTGGTTTTACAGGCAGCACGCTGTATTTGGTAATCGCGAGAAATGCCACCGTCCCGGATTTGGCGTATGTGATGCGGGCCTTGGGGATTAAAGAAGCCTTAAACTTAGACGGCGGCGGAAGCTCCGCTTTAATTTATAATGGCCGTTACAAAGTGGGGCCGGGCCGAAACCTGCCCAACGCCGTGATGTTTGATCAATAAGGGATAAAGGAAAGAGGTTACTTCTTCTCTTCTTTTTCTTGGGGCTTTTCTTCGGGAGTGGGAACGGCGCCTTCGGCACCCTCCGTACCTTCCTCGAGCTTCTTCTCCTCCAGTGCTTCCACTCCGGCAATCGCTTCCTCTTCACTGACCGGCACTTCCTCTTCCACTTCCTCTTCCTGCGGGTAGTCGGTCTTCACGACCAGCTCCTCCAGCTCGTGGCCCTGAATCTTAACTTTCTCATGGTCAATGGGGAGATCTTTAATCTCCACACCCTGGTCAATTTCCGTTAAGTCGGAAACATCCACTTTAATAACGGAGGGAAGATCGCGGGGATAACACTCCACCTCAACCTCGTCCAAGACGGTCAGAAGGATGGCTTCGCCGCTTTTGACAATCGGGGATTCCCCAATCACCTCAAGAGGAACAGTGGCGGTAATCAGCTCACCGGCCGCAACTCTCTTTAAGTCCGCGTGCACAATCTTACCCAGGGGATCAACCTGCACATCGGAGATTAGAACATCCTGGTTTTTACCATTCACATCTAGGTCGATAATGGTCGCCTCGCCGGCTTCGCGGTAAACGTTTTCAAACTTGATTTGACTGAGTTCTATGGGTTGGGAAGGGTCCTTGCCGCCAAAAACCACCGCCGGCAAAACGCCGCTGCGGCGCAAGTTTTTGACTTTCTTGCCCAGAGTTTTTCTGATCTTGGCTTCCAGTTTAACCATCGCCTAAAAGTTTATCACAAGAAAAAAGCCCTCACC
>Ga0076304_110_pt1 | contig 15011 bp, 20 predicted proteins | sample RifGroC1_FD_67988 | JGI IMG/M metagenome (GOLD analysis project Ga0076304, IMG submission 67988) | candidate division CPR1 bacterium GW2011_GWC1_49_13 | reverse complement strand
AAACAATTAAAGAAGAATTGCCAAATGCAGCTCCCCCCGCCCCGACACAATCCAGCCGGCCCCGGCCTCTTCCACCCGCAGGGCCACATCCGTCTCCAGCTCCCGGTAAAGGCGCTCTTTAATTTGGCGGGCGGTCTTAAATTCTCCCTCTTTTCCGCCAAAAGGAGAGGCGTTGACGCTAAAGGTCATCTTCACGGTCGGCTCCTCCACGCTTAAGATGGCCAAGGGCTTGGGATCGGCGGCGCTGGCCACCGTTTCCCCAATTGTAATGTCCGCAATTCCAGAAATAGCAACGATGTCGCCGGTCTCCGCTTCTTCCACTTCGATCCGGTCCAAGCCTTGGAAACTCATAAGGGAGGTGAGACGGGCGCTGGAGGAGACTCCGTTTCGGTTGATATGGACAACCTCATCTTTGGCCTTAAGGGTCCCGTTAAAAATGCGCCCCACGGCGATGCGCCCCTTAAAGTTATCCCCTAAGGTCGAGGTCACCAGCATTTGAAGGGGAAGACTGGGGTCGCCGGTTGGTTCCGGAATATATTTAAGAATCGCCTCAAATAAGGGGGAGGCGTCTTTCATCTTGGAGAGATCCGGATCTTCCCCCACCATCCCGCTTTTGCCGGATGAGTAGAGGGTTGGGAAGTAGGCGGTCTCTTCATCCGCTCCTAGCTCGATAAAAAGATCAAAGGTCTTGTTCAGAGCATACTGTACCCGGGCATCCGGCTTGTCGATTTTGTTGATGACCACAATCACCTTATGTCCCAAGGAGAGGGCGGTTTTTAAGACAAACTTGGTCTGGGGCATCGGTCCCTCCTGAGCGTCAATTAAAAGCAGGCAACCGTCCGCGAGCTTTAAAACTCTCTCAACCTCCCCGCCAAAGTCGGCATGGCCGGGAGTGTCGATGATATTAATTTTGGTGCCGTGCCAGTTGATGGCGGCATTTTTGGAGAAAATGGTAATGCCCCGCTCTTTCTCCAGGTCGTTGGAATCCATAATCAGCTCCGAATCGGAGCCGAACTCCTTGGAGAGCTTGGTTTGGGACTGCTTCAAAAGAGCATCCACCAACGTAGTTTTCCCATGATCAACATGGGCAATAATGGCTACATTTCTAATGTTTTTCATAATCCAGTAAAAAGCCGCCCAATGCGGCCTTTCAAGTATAACACTATAGGAGTAGTTCGAGGGAAACAAACCTTGTATAATGACGTCGATGCCGGAAAGAAATGTACTGCTCGACGACAAGGAACGCGAAATAATAGCCTCAACCCTAGAGTCGCAATTGCTAGCATCAAAGTTCTCCAAAAAGAATTTAAATCAATCAAAACCGAATCCTCAGGATAAAGAAGTAGAAAATATTGTCAAAAAAATAGATCCTGAATCAAGGTATGCTAGTAGCTTGTGATGAATCCTACACCCCGAGCGGTCCTTACTTAGTATTTACTTCCATCTGGGTTCCAATCTCCGTAAGTTTAAATTTAATAAGGAATGTCTACGAATTCAGAATAGAAGAAAAAGTTTGGGGTGAGATCTCGTGGAAGAAGACTACTCCAAATTATTTAGAAAATTACAAAAAATTTATAAAAATCTTTATATCGAATAGTGATGTTGTGTTTCACACTCTATTAGTGCCATACAAAAAATCATGGTTCGATATAAAGAAGTTCTTTTACGGGAGCGACTCTGCTATGAGAGAAAGCCATGTAGGAATGCTACTCGCTAAGAGGGCAACTACATGCAAGTCTAATGGCATAGCAGAAGATTTTTCTTTTATTCTTGACAAAGATCTCATTACGAGGACGCGTTTCCCAAACTGGCCAGGACTGCTAAGGAGAAAACTAGATGAAAGTGGTATAACTCCTTTAATAGTTACAGACTGTCATTCCCGTACCCTGCCTTTGATACAAGCAGCTGACTTAGTAGCGGGAGCAACTTCCACAACATGGAACAAAGAGGTGATGAATAGACAACAACAAGAATTAATTGGCTGTATTGAGAACGAATCGAAGGTTAAATTAGAAAACTACGATATATATCCACCAGGTTTTAAAGATAAAAAAATTAATAATTGGTTGTGGCGGCCAATGTAGAATCCAGTTAATTTCAAGATATTGGTATTAGAAAAATACCGTTCTCAATATCATCCTTTACGCGTTTTAGTATTTCTACACCGATTTTAACGTTGGTTTGGCGGTCCGAACTAACTTCTTTCTTGAAATTCATGTAATACTCATCTTCCTCACCTAAAATGGATAGCATCTGCAAAAATCTTAAAGCGTCCGCTTTCCAGCCGTTAAACATAGCCTCATCAACGTAGGTTCCGGGGACACGGGCGTAGGTATGCGCTGTTGCTAAGATGGGGTCCGCTTGATTAATAAGCCGTTCTAACTTAACAATGATCTGTTCTTTAGATAGTTCCATTTCAAATAAATCCTAAGTGGCAGGTTGGAAAAAGTCAACATCTTACCAAAATTTCTTGAAAAATCTTCCGATTGCGCTTGTGAAGTCAGACCATACCGTCCTAACTGGTTCAATTACAGCTTCAACTACAGTTTGTGTAGTAGTTTTCACATCTTCGATTACTTTTTGAAATTTACTCTCTGGTTCGGATGTTAGATCTGTAGGGGGCTCGTATTTATCACTAGCTGAGGTTGCAATTGTTTGCTCAACTTTTTCCAGTACAGTTTTTTCTTCTTTAAGAGAAACGGTTACGGTAGCCGAATCGGAACCCATGGGAGATAAAGTACTATACTTCGACCAAACTTCTATCGCATAAGTTCCCGGTTCTTTAATATTCCAAGGAAGACTAAAAGTTGCCGAAGAAGAATTTAAATAATACAGATAATCAGAGGGACTAGACCCATACTTATACTCCTTTTGCTCGTTTATGAAAAGAATCATCCGCAAATATACATTACTTAAACCACCCGGCATGGAAACGGTTCCTGTAACGTTATATTCTTGCGGGAAACTACGGTATTCAAGTTTATCGATAGAGTCAAGCTTAACAATAGGAGTTTGGGCACCAGCAGGTTGAGGAAACAGCAAACAAAAAAGTAAAATGCAGGCAAATAATAATCTCTTCATTCTGGTTGCAGTTTACACCGTAGTTACCTGGCTGACAAGAGTATGTCGCAGAAAAGAGGGGGTTTAGAATTTTTACACGTATTCCGCTAATATCTCCTCCACTACTTGTTTATTGAAAGCAATAATGTGAAGGCACAGACGTTGTACAGTGTCAACCAATCCAAATCTAGAAAGCTGCTCTAAAACGGGCTTCCCTTTTATTGCATCTAGACCTTTTTGGCTACCTGGTTTGTACTGATCGGCGTGTAGATAACCCTCGTTCATCCAGATATCCAAATTCATTTTAATGCTCAATGCGCCTTTGTTTGCTCTGATAGCCATACCACCGAAGGACTTGTAATTGGGGTCAAGAAACTTGCTCCAACCTGATAGGAACCTACTAGTCAAATCGTGATAGTGAACAAGGTTAGACTGATCTAGAATTTCTTTCGCCACTTTGACAAACTGGAATTCACTTTTATCCATATAAAAATTGCGGAAGTGTACGAGGACCGCGATTAAAGTCTCCTCACTACCCGTGGATAATTTTGTTTCTACCACGTTACCACTCTCACCTTTGATTTCTACTTTTATATTTTTGTAGAAGTCTTTATATCTCTCTAGCTTTTTCGCCTGACCAGAAAATTTTCTTATTTTTTCAATAAAATCCTTAATAGCAAACTCCTCTCAGCCATACATCAACCTTAATGTCTTATTCCACCATCTCGGGTTTTTGGTTTCAAAAAATTCCCCATCCTCAATTTCAAATGTGAACTCCTCTAAACTAGTTAACTTCCCTCCATCAATGTAATCTTTTATCTTTTGTTGCAACTTATTTAACAATTCCCTTTCAGTTAGTTCATCGTGGGCCATTCTAAAAAGCATTCCTACTCCAAAGGCAAAAACACAGATGAGATCGTCTTTTCTGATTATAAAAGAGGCTATGGACATAGGGCGGTCAGCGACAACCTGAAATCCGTCAAATCGGGGGATGGTTCTAAATCCTTTGTATTCTATTTCTGGTCTTTGATCCATACTTTAATTATACGGGTGGGGTTAATTATCGAGGGGAAATCCTAAAATATTCCACTTGGGACGACAGATTAGCAGGATTTACTGCGCATTTCGAAATTAAATGATTAAACTGGGGGCGTGCGAATTATTGCAGGAACGCCCTCGTTACGTGGGTGCCCGTCGTAATTACCAACGCCATCGATTCTTTCGAAGAAGGAAAGAACTTTCTCGACCGTTACTGATTTAGCCATTAGGTTTACTTGCCCTGAATGTTGTAACTAGGTTTTAGGCGGGCGATCTCGGCCGCCTCGTGGTCTTCTGCTTCTCCCACTTTCGCGCAAACACAATAGCCGAAGTGGCTTACATCCGGCCAAATTTCCTCACGTAGATGTTGGAGCAAACGACCGCGGATTCCATCACCCCCAACAGCCCTGCCTACGTAAAGCACGTATAAATTTCCGTTGCTGAGAGGGTAGCCGCAATAATAAACGCCGATTGTGCTCGATTTCCAATCACCAATGGTTTTCTCATCATAACTATAGTGCCCTTTATAGTTTCCGATCATATTTATTACCTTTCTTCCAACTGCTTCCAATTCTGAGGTAACATCAAAGCCGCTGGACGCTAAGACGTGGCCTTAAATTAAAGGCTTGACAACCCCTTTAATACTTGTTTATTATAACATTATGATACGGAAAAGTCAAGAATTGGAGGTATCTCTCACACCGAAACAGAAGAGAGTACTGAGTTTTATTACCCATTTTACGCGAAGAGAAGGCTACACACCTACTCTTAGGGAAATCGCCGAATACCTTAGAAAATCTTTGCCAACCGCACAGCACTACGTTGAAGAGTTGGAACGAAAAGGTTATTTAACCAAGACAGAAAACCTTACAAGAGGGATAACTCCAATCGAAGAAGGGTCAACCGAAATCCCCCTGCTTGGCTATATTGCAGCTGGGGAACCAATCGAACCGCTGGAAAACCCGGAACCAATTGCGGTTCCCCGCTCAATGACTTCTAAAGACGGGCAGTATTACGCACTACAAGTCCAAGGCGATAGTATGATTGAAGAGGGCATTTTAGATGGGGATACTGTTGTAATTAAGCACCAACTTATCGCCAAGGACGGGGATACTGTTGTTGCTATTACCGAGCGCGGCGCAACCCTTAAAATCTTCAGAAAGAGAAATGCTAGGGTTTATTTAGAACCACGAAATAAAAACCTAAACCCGATTTACCCAGAAGAAGTAGAAATTCGGGGAAAGTTCGTGGGTCTGATAAGAAGGTAATCAAATGACGGTTCAGGAGATAGAACAACATCTCAAAACTTTTTCTTTAAATGGGCCGCAGCTTTTGGATTTAGATAGCAGCAAAACGAGAACGGAGTATATCGAAGTGACGGGGAGTTCAGTACCCCGTTTTTTAAACGAATTTTGGACTGCCAAACAAAGACAAGCATGCTCAATCCACGAAATATCCTACAGGGCTTGTTTCAAACCCCAGCTACCGAGGTTTTTTATCGAACTTCTAACACGAGAAGGAGATCTGGTTTATGACCCTTTCAGCGGGCGAGGCACGACTGCAATCGAAGCTGGTCTTATGGGTAGAAACGTTATCGCCAATGACGTAAACCCTCTGAGCAGGCTTCTCGCCAGACCTCGTTTTTTTATTCCTGACTTACAAGGTTTAGAAGAACGTCTAAACAAAGTGCCATTTGGAACAAATGAAGCAGATATAGACCTCAACATGTTCTATCACCCTGACACAGAGTCGGAGATCGTGGCGCTGAGAAGGTATCTACTGGAAAGAGAAAAACAAGGAACTATCGATGAGTTAGATGAGTGGATAAGAATGGTTGCAACTAATAGACTAACCGGACATTCGGTTGGTTTCTTCTCGGTTTATACGCTTCCCCCGAACCAAGCCACCAGCCCAGAAAGCCAAATTAAAATAAACCAAAAGCGCGATCAAAAACCGCCCTACCGGAATACAAAAAAAATCATCGTGCAGAAAACCCTAAGCCTCATCAAAACTATTACTAAATTAGAAAAGGAAAACCTTAAAAATTCCGGCGATAGAGCTTTATTTTTAATAAAGGATGCCAGAAAAACCAATGAGATTCAAACCGGCAGTATTAAGTTGACGGTCACGTCTCCTCCTTTCCTCGATGTTGTGCACTACGCCAAAGACAACTGGCTCCGGTGTTGGTTTAATGACATAAATGCGGAGGTAACAGCCAAAAACATCACTATGGCAAAAACAATCGAGGAGTGGTCCGCCGTGATGGGCCAAACCTTCCAGGAACTTTACCGAATTACCGCCGACGATGGCTGGGTAGCGTTTGAGGTTGGGGAAATTAGAAACGGCAGCATAAGCTTAGACGAGAACGTGGTTCCTTTGGGGAAGGCAGCCGGTTTCAAATGCGTAGGTATTCTCGTAAATCAGCAAATCTTCACAAAAACTTCAAACATTTGGGGTATTAATAACAACCAAAAAGGAACAAATACAAATCGAGTTGTTATATTTAGGAAGTGACAACCGACAAATCGAAACAAGACGTCCTATCCTGGAACGTAAAAAGGATAGCCACAGCCTTAAAAATCACTCCGGAGGAAGTAAGACAATACTTCACTGACGGAAGAAGAGTCTCCTTCGTCTTGGAACGGCGTTTAGCCAGCGAAGTGCTGTTGGGAAAGATAACCGGAGATGAAGGCGCTGGGTACGACATCGTGGATAAAGATGGTCACAAGTGGGAAGTCAGAAGCATTACTAAAGATGGCATCTACTTTTCGCCAAGTTACATGGTGGGATCCGGTAGAAAATTTAATGAAGAGGGATTCCTAAAAAAATTAAAAGAGGTTGAGGGTTATATAGCCGCAGATGTAGAATCTTTCCCCGATGTTCCTTTTTGGATGGTTCCTTCAATGCAAGTACTCCGTTGGTGGAAATCTGGAAAATTAGGAACTATCACTAAAGTTTCAAGGAAGACAGCACTAAAACTTTTAAATCCCTAACGGGGTGGGGTTGTTTTAATTTCTCTTTATCACACTTCTAATAATAATGACGGAGGTAACTTAAAAACCACCCATTCCACCCGGAGGCATGGCTGGAGCGGATTCGGGTTTATTTTTCTCAGGGATATCGGTGATTAAGGATTCGGTAGTAAGAACCATCACAGCCACGGAAGCCGCATTCTGAAGAGCGGATCGAGTAACCTTGGCCGGATCGATAATTCCCCGCTTGACGAGATTGTCAAACTCTCCGGTCTGGGCATCCCAGCCCCACTCGGCAGCATCCGCACTCCTCTTTCTCTCAATCTCCGCCACGATGTAGCCGGCATCCGCTCCGGCATTGTCGGCAATCGCTCTTAAAGGCTTATCCAAGGCATCATAAACAATCTTGTAGCCGGCGGCCACATCATCTCCACCGCCTTTACCCTTCTTTAGTACTTCTCGTGCTCTTAAGAGGGTAACTCCGCCTCCTACCACCACACCCTCCTCTAAAGCGGCTTTGGTAGCCTCATGAGCATCGGTGACCCGGTGCTTCTTCTCTTTCATCTCGACCTCGGTTGCCGCCCCGACCGAAATCACCGCTACCCCGCCTGATAGCTTGGCCAAGCGCTCTTCCATCTTTTCCTTGTCATAATCGGAATCGGTCTTCTCAATCTGCTTTCTTATCGCTTCAATTCTCCCCTCAATATCTTTCTTGGCGCCTTTTCCTCCCACAATCACGCTCTCCTCCTTACCGGCAATTACTCTTTCCGCTCTCCCCAAGTCCTCAACCGTAACGGAGTCCAGCTTTCTGCCGGTTTCCTCGCTGACGTAGGTGGCGGCGGTTAAAACCGCAATATCCTCAAGCATCTCTTTCCGGCGGTCCCCAAATCCCGGGGCTTTGATGGCGACGACATTAATGGTTCCACGGAGTTTGTTTAATACCAAGGTGGCCAAGGGTTCCCCGTCAATATCATCGGCGATAATGACCAGGTTCTTGGTGACCTTAACGGCATTCTCCAGTACGGGGAGAAAATCAGTCATGGAGGAGATCTTCTGATCGGTAACTAAAATGTGGGGATCTTCAATCACCGCTTCCATCCGTTCGGAGTCGGTTATAAAGTAAGCGGAGGCGTAGCCCTTATCAATTACCATGCCCTCCTTGTATTCCACGGTCGTTTCCAGCCCCTTCCCCTCATCCACGGTTATAACCCCATCATCCCCAACCTTCTCAAAGGCTTCCGCAATCAGTTCCCCAATCACGGGGTCTTGGGCGCTGATGGTTGCGATCTGGGATTTTTCTTCTTTTGTTTTAATCGGCTTGGTGCTTTTCTTAATTTCCAAAACTATTTGCTCCACCGCCTGTTCAATCCCTCGCTTTAAAAGCATCGGGTTAGCCCCGGCGGCAATCGCCTTGTGGCCCTCGGATACGATCTGTTGGGCCAGAAGGGTGGCGGTAGTGGTGCCGTCCCCGGCAATGTCGTTGGTCTTGCTGGATGCTTCCTGCACCAGCTGGGCCCCCATATTCTCAAACGGATCCTCCAGCTCAATCTCTTTAGCGACGGTTACCCCGTCATGCACCACATTCGGCGCCCCCCACTTCTTATCAATGGCCACATTACGGCCCTTGGGGCCCAAGGTAGTAACGACCGCTCTTGCGAGCTTGTCGATGCCGCTTTTAAGTTTTTCCCTGGCCTCTTCGGCGTAGATAATTTGCTTTGCCATTTGTTTAGCCGATCACCGCCAGTAGATCATCCTCGGTAACCATCAGGTATTCCTTGCCGTCAATTTTAAGTTCGTCCCCGCCAAAGCGCTTGTAGAGCACGCGGTCGCCGACCTTAACTGTCATCTTAACCAGCTGACCGTGGTCCGTTTTTCCCGGTCCCGCCGCCACCACTTTCCCCTCCTGGGGCTTTTCTTTGGCGGAATCGGGGATCACCAGACCGGAAGGGAGCTTTTGCTCCCGCTCCAACGGCTCCACTAAAATATTGTTTCCTAAGGGCTTGATGTTTATTTTCATAATTTAGTTTAAGGTGGGCAGGCGAGCGAACCTAAGGCGCCGAGGAGCCAACGCTTTTTAACGGTGGCTCTCGGTATCCAGCAAGCTAAAAGCTTTAGCTTAATGGCAGGGGCTCAATCTTTATTGTAATAAGGACTTCTTCGATGTCAAGGGGGTTAGCGATAAATAGTGCTGCGGTGGCCCACCCGTAAAATAAAAACCTGGTTTTTGACGACCTGATAGACAATTCGATAGTCTCCTACCCGTAGACGGTAGAGAGGGGATTTGAGATTAGTTAGTTTTTTGGAATATTTAAAAGGGTTGGTTTGGAGAATTAGAATCTTTTTCCCAATTCGTTTTTTAACAACGGAATCTAACTTTTCAATATCTTTCCGAGCCGTTGCGGAGTAGACCAGAGAAAAGGCCATTAGAGTTTGCCAAATATTTCTTCGTGAGAAAAGATTCGCCCTTTCTTAATATCTTCTCTTGCTTCACGGATAGAAGCTTTGAAGGAAGAAGAGGAGGAGGCTAAGAGATCTTCTAATAAGTCCAGATTAATAATCGCCGAGACATCGTCACCTCGGCTGGTAACAACTAAGATTTCCTCCTTACCAGTATTAACTGTCTCCAACACATCGGCGAGGTTTTCCCGCAGAGTAGAAGTGGCAACTTGTTTAACCATTACAAGATTATATTACAAATAGAACGTACAGTTGTCAAGTTTGCTGAATAATAAATCTTAACGGTTTTTCTTTCCATTCCCTGGCGTAAGGAATTCCAATCCGGGGAGTTACCATAATATCTTCTTTCTTTATAACTACACCCCGGTCCTCCAGCCACAGCTCCTTGTTCTCTGTTAAATCCTCCCCGTGAAACTTCCCGTCGATGGAAAGAGCTTTCGTTAAACGGGCCGGTCCTGTTACCGTATCCAGACCCCGGATTAAAAGCGCCTGCGGATCATCAACTTTTGAACAAACGACGTTAATAAGCCAATGCATCCCGTAAGTGAAGTAGACATAAGCATGTCCCGGCGCTCCATACATCACTTCGGTGCGCTTTGTTCTTCTTCCCCCGGCCGCATGCGAGCCCAAATCCTTCTCTCCCACGTAAGCCTCAACCTCCGTAATCATCCCGGAAAGAGTTTCCCCGCTCTTCAATTTCCGCACCAAATACTTACCCAAAAGTTCGGGGGCCACGATGACGGCCGAGCGGTCAAAGAACTCTCTTTTTAATCTTCTATTTGACATCCTGGGGCTCCGCTTGGTGGGTTACCCGGTAAAAACGGATCTTAAGATCCCCTAAGATCTTCTGCGACAAGTCCACCGGGTGAAACATAATCCGTTCCCGCTCTACCGTCTCCCTGGTTCTTCGATCTCGCATGTACCAAAGCTGAAGCTTATGAGCCAGGAAGTCCAGCTTCTCCCAAAACCAATTACCCTTACCAGTTTCTCTCCGATCAGTCTGCGGCAGTTCGTAGTTGGGAAAGAACTCCTTAACCCAGGAATTTTCCGCAAAGAACCGCGCCTGCAACTGGTCCTTGGCCCACAGCGGCCGAGCCAAGCAAATCTCATGGGCCGTAAAGAGATTTCTTTCTCCCTTGGGGAGGCTGAGGCTCGTTTCAGCCAGAAACATGTTGAGGCACACTTTCCCGGGATCTTCCTCTTTTCCCCGGGATCTTTTTAAGCCTTTAAGCATAAAAAGAAGATAAGCCCAGGCCCTTACCAGCCAAACCCGCCGGGGCTCCGACCGCCTTCACCCAAGGAATATCCTTTAAAAGCTGGGAAAGCTCGTAAGCCTGCTCGTACTTCTGCGCGCTTAAGCCGCTTCTGGTCACCCTTCTTCTTGCCAATTCCGGCTTTCCCGCTAAAAAGTAAAAACCATCCTTCTCGCCAACCACCCCCCGCTCCTTCAGCTCCTCTAAATACTTTTTGGTCGTGATCTCATTGGCTTTCTCGCCCACTAAGAATTTATGGATTTCACTTAACGTTAGGGGGTAATCAAAAATATCCCGGTAGCAAAGGGTTTTTAAAATCGCTTCTTCGACGTTGGTCATAATTTAAAGGACAGGGATATTTTAAGTGTAACGCTTCCTCTTAAAAGAGGTTAGTCCTCATCCAGCGCCTGGTTAGCCAAGGCATCGGCCCGGGCATTCTTGGCTCTTGGAATCAGCTGAAAAGAAATCTTCGGAAAATTCTTCTGCGCTTCCCAAACCTGTTGGAGGAGCTCCCTAAGGTGAGGGGCTTTAATTTTGTAAGTTCTTTTAATTTGGGAGACGACCAGCTCAGAATCCATTAAAACTGTAAGCTCATCTTCCTTCTTTACCTTCTCTTTGGCCGTTAAAAGCCCCAAAAGCAGAGCCCGGTATTCAGCTTCATTGTTGGTCATCGTCCCCAGTAATTGCCGTTTCTCGGCCACTACTTGGCCGTCCTCATTCTTTAAAACCACCCCGGCCGCGGCCGGCCCGGGATTGTTGCGGGAAGCCCCGTCGGTAAAGAGGTAATAGCGCATAACTCCCTATCCTATCAGAAATATTTTAATATGAAGAAGCCGAAAGGATTACCCATGGCAAATGACAAAAAAGAAGTTCTCTTATCTTACGCTCCCGATTACCTCATCCAGGCCTTAAAGCCTCTCTTGGAAAAGCAGGGCTTTACCGTTACATTGCACCGGGAAGGGCTGCCCCCGAAGAAATCTTTTTCCCTGATTATCCACGCTCCCAGGGATGCGGCAATTTTGGCCGAGTGGACCCGGGAACTTTTAAACAAGGCTCAGGCCGATAAATCCCGCTTCTTCCTAATCCGCTTTCGCACCGCCGACAAGCTTTACGAAGAGGCCGCCGGCTTTGCTCAATCTCTGATTAAAAATGCCGCGCAAAATCAGGAGGTAGCAGCCTTCACCCTTTCCCTCGGTCGCCTTTACGGACCCCGCGTGCCGGCGGAGGAATCGGGCGCCTTGGGGTATCTGCTTAAGGAATTTGCCGAAAAAGAATTCCTCACCCTTTACGGGGATGGGAAAGATCAAGACTACTACCTTTATCTTGCGGATGGGGCCCAGGGCATTACGCAGGCCTTAAACACCCCCCACTTGAGCCATGCCACCTCTTTAACCTCGCCGTTGCCGGTGGCTTCGGAAACGGTGGCCAAGATGCTCTTTGACCTGGGAGGAGGGCGCCACGAGATCCGCTACCACCGAGGCATCGCCGCCGACGAGGAGCAAGGACCCCCACCCGGCACGCCGCTGACCAAGTTCAAGGCACTTACCTCTTTTCAAGACGGGGTCATGGCCGCTCTAAAAGAGGAAACCCCGCTTCTTAAGGCCAAATTCCCTCGTCTTTCCCTTCCCTCCTTAAAAGTAAAAGACTGGAGCGCAAAACCCAAACAGAAAGAAGAGGCAGCCCCCGCCCGCAAATTTACGCCTCCGGGGAAAAGATCATTGATCTTGGCGGCCCTGCTTTTGCCGCTCCTTTACCTCGCCGGGGAGACCGGCTGGGCCGCTTACAACCTGCAAAAAGCAAAGAATTCCCTCTTGAACTTTGATTTCCCCGCCGCCCAAACCGCCTTCCATCGCTCCTCGGGGAGCTTGGGAAGATTGGGAGTGGTCGTTCCTCCCCTTAAAATTGCCGCGGACTTATCCGAAACCGCCGCGAATGTTTCCGCAACCGCTCCCACCTTGAGCCGGGCTTTGGAAAACCTGCAGAAAAGCTACCAAGGGGAAGCCATTACCCCCCAAACCGAGGAAGAATTTAAAAGCTTAAACAGCTCCGTGGACACCGCTTCCCAGGATTTAACCGTGGCTTGGCTTAACCTGCAGGATCTTTCCCCCCTCCTTCGCGGCTACACTGATAAGTACGCCAACCTTATACAGGAAGAAGCTCTTCCCGCCTTATCCTTCCTAACCGCCCTAGCTGATCAGGGCTACGACCTTTTGGGCTACCAGGGGGAGCGCAACTACCTTCTTTTGTTTGAAAACTCGGCGGAGCTGCAGCCCGGAGGCGGGCGGATGGGAACCTTTGCCAACTTAAAGCTTCAAAGCGGGGCCGTTAAGGAACTTAAATTCTTTAACGAAAGCGATTTCAAGCACATTTCCTCCCCGTTGGGAAAGTTCAATAACATCTCTAAATTTGTTGATTTTAGAGACGGCGCCCGCGCCATCGCCGATATTTTCCTGCGGGGCGACAAGACTCCCACCCAAGGGGTAGTGGGGGTCGATCTAAGAATCGCCCAAGAGCTTCTGAGAATTACCGGTCCTTTAACTTTGGCGGATTTCGGCAACCAGGAAGTGACGGCGGAAAACTTCTTTGAAGTAACCACCCGGGAGGTCGAAACCGAGTTCTTCCCCGGCACCACCAAGAAAAAGCGCTTCATCCAAGCCTTGGGAGAAGGAGTTTTGCAAAAGCTTTTCAGCACTGGAAAAGAAAGCTACGGCTCCCTTTCCCAGGTTGTTTGGGACGGCTTAAGGGAAAAGCGCCTTCTTCTCTACTTCACCAACCCCACCCTTTATCTGCCGGCTTTGGAAAATAATTTTGCCGGCCGGGTGGCGGATGCAGAGGGTGATTACCTTTACCCCTTCGACCATAACTCCGGCACTAAAGGAACAGTTTGGGTAAAGCGCAAGATTGCCTACCGCGTCTTCAACACCAACCGCGAAGGGGCTTTGCGGGGGGAACTGAAAGTTACTTGGAAAAATGAAGGGACCGAGGCTTGGCCCGTAGGAAACCACCGCAACAAAACCTCGGTTCTGATTCCCCACGGCGCTACCTTTTTAACGGAGCTGCGTTCTTCCAGCGGGGAAAAGAAGCTGCAAAACTTTAAGATTGGCGCCTTCTCCGGCAAAACCAATATCTTTCTCAATTATGATGTCACCCGCTATATTACGGTTCCTCCCCAAGAGGAAGAAACATTAACCTTGCTTTACGACTTGCCGCAGAACTTAAACGTAAAGACTTCCCCCTACCGTCTTTACCTGCAAAAACAGCCAGGAACGGTGGCGGATGAGGTGGAGTTTATCTTTGAAATTCCCTTTGGTTACGCTGCTACCCCTACCGCAGTTCCCGCCGGCTTCAGCTTGCAAAGCGAGGAAAATAAGCTTATCTTAAGAGGAAACTTAAAAACCGATATCGAATTCCTCATTGAATTAAAGGAGAGGTGATGATTAAATTTGCCAAGGTTATTTGGGAGAAGCTTACTGGGAAGCCACAGCCTAAGGCTATTCTTTTGATGGGTATGCCGGGAGCCGGAAAAGGAACGCAGGCCTTTCGGATTGTGAAGGCTTTGCCAAACTCCGTTCATTTCGATACCGGCGGAGAGATTTACCGCCGTGTTACCGATCCCGACTATCAGAAAGACCCGCTGGTAAAGGAGCAAAAAGAAGTTTACTTCGCCGGGCGTTTAAACGAACCAAAATGGGTATCGGAGCTGGTCGCCGAGCGCATCCGTACCTATGCGGCGGAAGGGGAAAGTTTAGTTTTTTCCGGTTCGCCCCGCACTCTTTACGAAGCAAAGGCTTTAAAGCCGATCCTTTTTAAGGAGTATGGTCGTAAAAATGTATTGATGGTAGCCCTTAACATCGATTTGGAAACTGCTAAGCAGCGTTCCTTGAACCGGTTGGTTTGCGCTAATAAAACTTGCCGTTTCCCGACTACTAAAGACCAAGCCGGGAAACCTTGCCCAAATTGCGGGAAACCTCTCCCAACTGGAGAACAAGAAGATGAAGAATGGAAAATCAGTCTTCTTAGCACCCGGGTTGCCGAATATTTAACGCGAACTATCCCAGCGATGAAGTATTTAAGCGGCTTCCGAATAACGAAGGAGATCAACGGAGAGAAAAGCGAGGAGGAGATCTCCCGCCAGATTCTCAACAAAATTAAGCTAATGTGATCTTAGGCCCTTACCCCTACCGGTGAGGGCTTTTTTCTTGTGATAAACTTTTAGGCGATGGTTAAACTG
>Ga0076304_115_pt1 | contig 15933 bp, 16 predicted proteins | sample RifGroC1_FD_67988 | JGI IMG/M metagenome (GOLD analysis project Ga0076304, IMG submission 67988) | candidate division CPR1 bacterium GW2011_GWC1_49_13 | reverse complement strand
CATAAACAGTATCGACGGGCCAAAGAGGCGGTTCTGCATGCCGGGCAATATGCTTTTGCGGGGCGGAGACTGCGAAGGCGCGATATCCGCACCCTGTGGATCTCCCGGATTAATGCGGGTTTGCGGGAGTTTGGCATCAGCTACAGCCAGTTTATGAATCTTTTAAAGAAATCCGGGATGGAAATAAACCGTAAGATTTTGGCGCAACTGGCATCCGAGAAGCCCCAAATCTTTGCGGATTTGGTGAAGAAAATTACCAAAAAATGAACATAGAGGATCTGCGCAAGCAGGCGAAGGAGGAGATTGCGCAAACCGGGACAACCGATAAATTGGAAGAGCTCCACATAAAATATTTAGGCCGCAAAGGCGCCTTGAGCACATTCTTGGCCGAAATTCCCGAACTACCCAACCAAAAAGACCGCCGAAAGGCCGGTCTTCTCATTAATGAGGTAAAAAACGAGATTGAAGCTTTTCTTCAGAATAAAGATCGGGAATTAAAAACCAAAAGCATCCAAGTGGCGGCTTCCTCCTCCTTTGACATCACCGAACCGGGTTTGCCGGCGGGTTTGGGAACCAGCCACCCCCTCACCCAGTTTCGCGAATACGTGAGAGACACTTTCTCCAAACTGGGGTTTGAAGAGGTTTCTGCTCCGCATATGGAGTCGGATGAATATAATTTTGCACTTTTGAATATCCCGCAAGACCACCCTTCCCGCGATCTTTGGGACACGCTTTACCTGGAAAACGGCCAGCTTTTAAGGACCCACACCTCCAACATGCAGGTTCGGGAAATGGAAGAAAGAAAACCTCCCATTCGAGTCATGACCTTCGACCGCTGCTTCCGCTATGAAAATATCGACCTCAAGCACAGTCACACCTTTTCCCAGTTTGAGGTTCTTTATGTGGATGAAAACGTCTCCATGGGGCATCTGCGAGCCTTATCCGACATCTTCTTAAAGCAGGTTTTTGGTGAAAAGACTCAAACCCGCTTCCGCCCCAAATACTATCCTTTCGTCGAGCCGGGGGTCGGCGTAGATGCGCTTTGCCCGTTTTGCGAAGGACGGGGCTGTAAGGTCTGCGGAATGGCGGGCTGGTTTGAGATTGCAGGAGCGGGATTAGTGCATCCTCAGGTTCTTAAAAACGGGGGAATTGACCCTGAGAAGTATTCCGGCTTAGCTTGGGGCTTTGGGCCGGAGCGGATGCTCATGATTAAGATGGGAATTGACGATATTAGGCATTTTTCAAGCGGTGATCTGCGGTTTTTGAAGCAATTTTAAGATGAAAGTACCTTACTCGTGGCTAAGAGATTTTATTAACTTGCGGACTTCAGCTGAAGAAGTGGCCAGCGACCTTTCCCTTTCCGTAATCGGGGTTGACAGCGTTGAGACCGTCGGAAAAGAAAAGGTTTTAAACTTAGACGTCACTTACAACCGCGGCGATCTTTTGTCGATCGCAGGGTTGGCCCGGGAACTTTCCGCGATGTATAACCTGAAATATAAAGTTGCTGAGGAAGTTTTTAAGTCGGAAGAAGGATTAAAGATCCTTAATATCAAAGCCGACAGCCGACTCTCTAAGACCTATACACTAACCAAAATCGAGAATCTCCGCTATAAAAGTACCCCTGCGCAAATTAAATCCCGTTTGGAATTGGCGGGAATGCGGTCAGTGAATTTATGGGCAGATTTAACCAACTACGCCATGTTGGAGTGGGGCCAACCCTTGCATGCCTTCGACGCGGAAAAAGTCACCCGCCGAGACCCAACTTTAAGTATCGAGGTGCGCTTGGCGAAAAATGGGGAAAAAATTAAAACTTTAGATGGCTCGGAGCGAACCTTGACCTCTCAAGATATGGTCATCGCCGATCGGCGGGGAGCAATTGCAGTGGCGGGGGCGATGGGCGGAGAGGAAACCGAAGTCGATGAGGGAACCAAAGAAATTCTTTTGGAGGCGGCCATTTTTGATCCCTTGAGAATCCGCAATACCGCCCGCAAGTTAGGGTTGCGATCCGAGGCCAGCCACCGCTTCGAGCATTATCTCTCACCAGAGAACCTCATCATTTCACTCAATAAAGTTCTACAAATGTTTGAAGTTTACGGAAAAGGTAAGGTAACAGCCTACCATCTAGTTGGCGAGGACTCGATTAAATCTGATCCCGTTGTTTTGCGTCAAGAAATTCTGGACCGGGCGGCGGGGGTTAAAATACCAGTTTCAACTGTCAAAGACGCATTGAAGCTGTTGAATTTCAAGATTCTCTCCTCCGAGCGGGGACTACTTTGCTGGCCGCCCCATTACCGGGGGGATATTCGCATCACCGAAGATGTAGTCGAGGAGGTTTTGCGGATGTATGGGTACCAGAACATTCCCGCACAACCTCTTAAGACTTCTTTGGCCGAAGCCCCTGAAAATCCCCTGGAGGATTGGCGCGACCGGGTCACCCACAATCTATCCGGTCTGGGGTTTAATGAGGTCCGCACTTATTCCTTCCTTTCAAGCAAGGCTCTGCTTCATAGCAGTCCCAAGGAACTTATTAAAGTTAAAAATCCTATTTCCGCTGAGACGGAATATTTGCGCCCTAATTTGATTCTTAATTTGACTGAGGCCGCTCAGCTAAATGTTAACCGCTTCTCCAGCGGAAAGATTTTCGAGTTAGAAAAAGTTTACCCAAGGGAAGGGGAATACCTTTCTTTGGGAGCGTTGCTCTGGGGCTTTAAGCAGCCATTTTTGGTGCTCAAAGGGGTTTTAGAGGAGCTTTTAGAGGATGCTGGTATTAATTTTGAGCTCAGACCGGTCAAGCTATCCTATCTGCATCCTACTCAAGCCGCTCAAATTTGGGTTGGAAAGCATAATTTAGGGGTAATCGGGGCACTACATCCTCACCTAAGTAATTCCTATGATCTTCAAGATGCAGCAGTTTTTGAACTTGATTTTGATATTTTGAGCAAACTGGCCCAGCGTTTTCCAGAAAAACATCCTTTGGGCAAACTTATTGCTGACATTTCAGCCTTGTCCAACCTTATTGCTGAGGTAAAAATAAAGGACCGCTACTTAAAAGAAGAAATGCGCTCAGTTACCCTGCAGGTTACTTTTCAATCTCTCGAGAGGGGGTTGGGGGATGAGGATGTGAAACCTCTGCGAGAAAAAATCAACGGTTTAATTAAGAAAAACCACGGAATTCCAAGAAATTAAGGATAAGCGATTTTAATTGAGACCGAGTAGACCGGATCCGTCTCACCCCCGGTCGAATCTTCTGCGTAGATTTTAAGCGTGTATTCACCATTTAAAGGCAAACCCTGGAAGTTGCCCGGTGTGGCGGAACTCGATTTATAATTCCCATTAGTATGGGTGGTTACCCAGCTGTGGCCACCCCCTGTATTGCACAGATTGGCATCGCAGCCGGAGCCTTCCAAGTAAAACCAAACTCTGGTAATGGTTGTACCGGGCTGAGCATTTGGTGTTACCCTAACTTCGAAATTCTGAGGTAAAAGCCATCCTTGCCCAGGAACTGGATTAATTTGAGTTTCCTCGTTATATTTATAGAAGTAAACGTCGCTAGAACTGATAATCGGACCAGATCCGGAAGAGGTACAGTTAACCTTCTGTCCGCTACTATTAAAGCAGAGAATCGAGGTTTTGGTCGGGGGGAAGTATTGAGATTTTCCGGCATAGACCTTCTTGACCCAGGCATCTACATCCTTCTGCCATTCACTTTTCTCCGCGCGAATTTTAATGTAATTTTTATCCACCGCCTGCCCAGCCGCAATACAGGCATCCGAGGCCAGAAGCCCGTCGGGCTTGCAGATTTTAAGCCTTAAATGCCAGTTGTCTGGTTCGGTGGGGACTGTGCCATTAATGAAGATATCGCTTATTGTTCCTTGGGTATAAGGACCAGGAGCCATGCCCGATAAGGCATCGACCTTGCCACCAACGATATCCTTAGGCCGTTGGAAATCGACATCCGGCTTGCCATTCAAATAATCCACCATCGCGGCATTCCAAATCCGCGCGGCCCCCGCAAAGAAATTAGGGTTCATAGGTTTGTTGTCGTTATTGCCAATCCAAGCGGCAATCGCAATGGAAACTTTGGAGCCCTTGTGGGCGGGTGTGTAGCCAATCGCCCAGTTATCCCGATTGTCGTTGGTAGTTCCCGTTTTAACCGCAACCGTATGTCCTGGAATATTTAATCCCAACTGGGTCCCGCCGCCGAAGGTAAGAGTGCGGGAGTTAAAGTCGGAAAGAATGTCGTTAATGAGGTAAGTTTGCTGCTCACTTAAAACCCTAACTCCCGAATTGGACTTAAACTGTTCCAAGATATTGCCGTTATGGTCGGTTACCTTTAAAATGGCAACCGGATCGTGACGGACTCCGCCGGTGGCAAAAACGGAAAAGGCGGCAACCATATCAATCATCTTGACCTCGCCGCCTCCCAGGGTTAAAGCAATGCCGTAGCGACCCCGATCGGTGAGGGTGGTAATTCCCATATCGGCGGCCGTATCCAGCATATTGTCCAATCCCACTAAGGAGAGGGTTTTGACCGCCGGAATGTTTAAGGAGTTGCCTAGGGCTTTTCGAATGGTAAGCAACCCGTAATTGCGGTTCGCAAAGTTTTGGGGCTTATAAAGCGGCTGGCCGGTCCCAACGTTGAAGGAAGTTGGAACCCCGACCAGAACGCTGGCCGGCGAAAATCCCTGCTTAAAAGCCGTCACGTAAGTAATCGGTTTAATGGAAGAACCGGGCTGCCGAGATGGGGAAGTGGTGACGTTGAATTGTCCATCGATGTCGGTGGCAAAGTAGTTTTTGGATCCGACCATGGTTAGGATTTCCCCGGTTTGGGGATTGACAGACATCAAAGCCCCATTGGAAACCTGATAAATCTTATCGTTGGCAATCTCGTCCCGCACGAACTTCTGATGCTTGTTTTGCAGGGATAAATCCAGTGTGGTAGTTACTCTTAAACCGCCGGTTTCCACAAAAGTTTCCCCATAGCGTTCGGCTAAAAGCTCTTTCACATACATGACGAAGTGGGGAGCTTGAATTTGCGAGCCCTCCGACTTGAATTTCAGCTTTTGGGCGAGGGCGGTCTCTTCTTCCTCAACCGTGATGTAGCCGTCTTCGCGCATTCGCCTTAGTACTTCACCCTGACGCCACTTAGCCAGTTCCGGATCGCGGAATGGGGAATAGCGGGAAGGGGCTTGGGGAAGACCTGCTAAAAGAGCTGCTTCTGCTAACGTCAGCTTATCCACATTCTTGCCAAAGTAGTTTTCCGCAGCCGCTTGAATTCCGATCGCCTGCCCACCATAGGGAGTTTCATTGAAATACATCTGCAAAATTTCATCTTTGGAATAGCGAGCTTCAATTTGAATCGCCAAAATAAATTCCTTGATTTTTCGCGTTACGGTCCGCTCGGAGGTTAAAAGAGTATTTTTAACCAGCTGCTGAGTAATTGAGGAACCTCCTTGGGTATCGCCTTTGGCAACGGTGCGGTAAATACCCCGGGCCATTCCAATCGGGTCAAATCCCCGGTGGGTATAGAAGTGCTTATCCTCAATTGCAATAGCGGCCTGCTTAACAATATCTGGAATCTGATCGATCGTCACCAACGTGCGATTCTCATCCCCGTAAATATCGTAAAGGAGCCGGCCCTTGCGGTCGTAGATTTTGGTAGACATGGAAACTTCCCGCTCCGAAAGCCGATCCGGAGAAGGCAAATCCTTGGAGAAGACGACAAAAGTAAAGCCCAAAACTAAGGAACTGAAAATTACACCCATTAAAACCAAAGTTGCCCCGACATTAAGCCAATAAAGCGGGCTCTTGCGGCCCCGCCGTTCCAGCTTCTTAAAGAAGGGGATTTTGACTAAAAGTTTCCAAATTAGCCGGTAAACGCTCAACAAAACCGCTTTCGCAGCCCGAAAAATTTGAAAGAGTACCCAGCGCACCGGCCGGAGTAGTTTTTTGAGTGAAAATCCCTGCTCGCTTCCCCACGATCGGTTCCCCGAGGACAGGTAGACTCTCTTTTTCACAACAGGAGTATTTTAACATTCCTGCCCAAATAATCTGTTAAAATTCCATCAGGATGAAAGCCAATCAGGAGCTACTAGAAAGACGGGTTGCCGAAGTCATTGAAAAAGAGCATTTAGCCAAAGCTTTGGATTCCGGAAAAAAGCTCAAAATAAAGTTCGGCATCGATCCCACCGCCCCCGAACTCCATCTCGGTCACACTGTTCCGCTTCTCAAGCTCAAGGAATTTCAGGATCTGGGGCACGAAATTATCCTCATTATTGGCGATGCCACCGCCGAGATCGGCGATCCGACCGGCAAATCTGTCGCCCGCAAGAAGTTAACCCGCAAGGAAGTTTCAGAAAACATGAAAACTTACAAAAGGCAGATTGCCAAGATCCTCGATCCCAAGAAGACCCGTTTTGTCTACAACAGCCAATGGTTTAAGAAAATGGGCTTGGCACAGCTTATGGAAATGGCCTCCACCGCTACATTGGGTCAAGTGCAAAAGCGGGCTGATTTTAGGAAAAGGCTGGAAGCCGGAGGAGATGTGAGCGTGCCGGAATTCATTTACCCCATTATGCAGGGATACGACTCTTTACAAATTAAAGCCGATGTGGAAGTAGGGGGGACCGATCAGAAATTTAATCTTCTAATGGGCCGGCAGGTTCAAAAGCGCTTTGGACAAAAAGAGCAGGATATCCTCACAGTGCCGCTTCTAATTGGCACCGACGGGGTAGAGAAGATGAGCAAAACAGCGGGAAACTTTATCGCCCTTAAGGAAAAGCCGGAGGAGATGTTCGGTAAGCTGATGGCAATCCCCGATGAGCTCATCTGGTCTTACTTTGATCTCATCACCAACGTTTCCCAGGAAGAACTGAAAAAGGTTAAGGAGATGGTCGTGCGGGACCCGTTGGCAGCTAAGAAGGCCTTGGCGCGGGAAGTGGTGGAGATGTATTGGGGGGAAAAGGAGGCCCAGAAAGCGGCAAACGCCTTTGCAGCCGCTTTCTCCAAAGGAGAAGTTCCCCAGGATGCACCAACTTGGAATTTAGCCGGCCAAGAAGCAGATCTGTCTGAAATTCTCGTTGAAAAGGGGATTTCCAAGAGCAAATCGGCGGTGCGTCGATTAGTTGCCCAAGGTGGAGTTCGGCTAAATGGGGTGAAACTTAGGAATTGGCAAACTCGGCTAGAGCCAGGGATATTAAAGGTTGGAAAGAAAACCTTTATCAAAATAAAATGAGATATTTTCAGCGAAATCAAAAGCTTTGGACGGCGTTGGTAATAGTTGCTTCTTTAAGCTTGGTTTTATCGTCAATTCTGCCCTACTTAATCCGGTGAAGCTAACTGATCCTGTAAGCGAGCTGCCTTATGTTGGTCAAACTTATGCAACCCGCTTAAAAAAGCTGGAGATTGAAACGGTTAAAGATCTTCTTTACCATTTTCCTTTCCGCTACCAGGATTTTTCCCACCCCAGCAAAATCAAGGACCTTTGGATCGGCCAAGATGTTTCCCTAACCGCCGATATTTTAAACGTCACCAGCTTGCGCACCAAAACCGGCAAATTTTTAACAAAGGCGCTTATTGGCGATGAGACTGGAGAGACGGAAGCGATTTGGTTTAACCAGCCCTATTTGAGCCGAACCTTAAGAGAGGGGAACCGGGTGGGTCTAGCCGGGAAGGTAGACTCTTTCAATGGCCGCCCAACCCTGATTAGTCCGGAATTTGAAATCATCAAGGGGCAGGCGACTCTTCATACCTCAGGATTAGTACCGGTCTACCCTGAAACCAAAAATACCAATTTCCGCCTTTAGGGGAAGCTCTTCAGAAAATCCACTTCCCCAAAAGCCAAATGGAAGCTGCAAAAGCGCGCCAGCGTTTTGCTTTTGAAGAGCTCTTTATCTTTAACTTGCGGGCCTTGGCAAGAAAAAAGAAATGGCAGGAGCAGCAAACCCCGGTAAAGATTGAGCGGGAAAAATTTGCCAAAGAATTAGGTAAATTTAAGAAAAACCTTCCCTTTGATTTGACGAGAACCCAAGAGCGCGTTTTAGCCGAAGTTTTTGCTGACCTGGAAAAGGAAGTTCCGATGAATCGCCTTTTGGAAGGGGATGTCGGGGCGGGGAAGACCGTCGTAGCCGCCGCCGCAGCTTACCTGGTCTATTTAAACGGAGCCCGTAGCGTTTTAATGGCCCCCACCGAAGTTTTGGCCGACCAGCACTATCGAACCTTAAAAGAGCTTCTTTCCCCCTACGGTGTAAGGATTGCCCTTCATACGGGAACTAAAAAAGAAAAAGAAGGCGATGAGTTTGACTTGTGGGTAGGAACCCACGCCCTTTTCTACAAAAAAGGCGATTTCGGTAAGGTTGGGCTGGTCGTCATTGACGAGCAGCACCGCTTTGGCGTCCGCCAGCGCGCCCAGCTGTTTAAAAAAGCCCAAACCGGGAAGGTACCCCATATCCTAACCCTTACGGCCACTCCCATTCCCCGCACCTTAGCCCTGGCAGTTTACGGCGATTTAGATCTTTCCATCCTCGATGAGCTTCCCCCCGGGCGCACCCCGGTTAAAACCTATGTCGTTCCACCCCACAAGCGGGAAAACGGCTACCGCTGGTTGGGAGAGAAAGTTAAAAAAACCGGTGGGCAGGCTTTTGTGATCTGTCCCTTAATCGAACAGTCGGAAACCGAATCGTTAAAGCAGGTGAAAGCCGCTACCGCCGTTTTCCAGAATCTAAAGAAATTTCTTCCTCACCTTAAAATTGATCTCCTTCACGGCCGGCTGAAGTCCACTGAAAAAGAGAAAATTATCCAAAATTTCCGGGAGGGAACCACCCAGATCCTGGTTTCCACTCCGATTGTGGAGGTGGGGATTGACGTCCCCAATGCTACCGTTGTAATGATTGAAGGGGCCGAGCGTTTTGGCTTGGCATCCCTTCACCAGCTGAGAGGCCGGGTCGGCCGGGGAGAAAAGGAATCCTTCTGTTTTCTCCTAACTGAAAGTGAGGACCCCAAGGCGCTGGAGCGGCTGAAAGCGTTGGAAAAGGAGCAGAGTGGATTCGCCTTAGCGGAGCTGGATCTAGCTTTGAGGGGACCAGGGGAGATCTCCGGTACCGCTCAACATGGTTTGAGTGAGCTAAAGGTTGCCGACGTAACGGATCAGCATCTTCTTAAGGAAGCGCGGGATGCTGCCCAAAATCACTTCGCCGAAAAATGCTGAGTAAAATTGCCCACACTTTATTAGATAAGAGCTGATCTTTTGAGCTAAACTTAAAATCAATGAGGATTTCCGGAGGAAAGCTAAAAGGGAGAACCCTAAAGATTCCCAAGGTGCGCGATATTCGCCCTACCCAAGAGGCCATTCGCTTAAATATTTTTAACATCTTAGGCGAGCTTGTGAAGGATCGCAAAGTCTTAGACCTTTATGCCGGGTCCGGTTCCTTGGGCATCGAAGCCTTATCCCGAGGGGCCCGGGAAGCCATTTTTATTGAATCCAATAAACAGGCCTGCCAAGCGATTCGGGAAAATATCACCCCCCAGCAAATCTCCTCCCGCGCTAAGGTTATTTGCCGGGATGTGAAGCAGTCCCTTTTAAATTTTCCAGTCCGGGATATCGATCTGGTTTTTCTCGATCCTCCTTATGCGATTGGAAAAATGGATCATATATTCCAAGCACTTTTTCCGCTTCTGAAGCGGGGAGCGATTGTCATTTATGAGCACGCCAAGACGACCGAGGCACCCCAGATTGAGGGTTTACGAGTTTTTGACCACCGGCTCTATGGAGGCACTAAGGTTACCTTTTTAACCAAAGACTAGGCCTTGAGGTTGCCCGAAGGTTGCTTTATACTTTATAAGTTATGCCAGCCCTACCTAAAAGAAAACTATCCCACGGTCGCAAGCGCCGCAAAGCCTTCGGCAAGAAGGCCAAAGCGCCCAGCTTTGTAAAGTGTCCCCACTGCGGCGCGCAGAAAATTCCCCACCGGACTTGTCCGGAGTGCGGGAAGATGTAAAGACATTTAGCTATTTTCTCTCTTACTTTCAAGATTGATACACTGTAATAGTCAAGCGAAGCTAAGCCCTTATGAGAAACAAAACTGCTAAACCAACGGATCCCCGCCACGAAGCCCGCCGCGTGGCTCTCGCCACCCTTTTCGAGCGCGCTTTTCACTCCAACGACCCTTCCTTAAGCTCTTCCCTTATCGAGGAAGTTTATGAGGAGCGGGAAGTTGACGAGGAGCTTTTGAAAGATATTATTGACGGCGTTACGGCCCGCCGTGGGGAATTGGACCAGACCATTTCCGAGGCGGCTCCGGCTTGGCCTCCCGAGCAGATCAACAAGGTTGACTTAATTGCTTTAAGAATTGCTATCTGGGAGCTTCTTTTTAACAAGAAAGTACCGGAAAAGGTGGCAATTGATGAAGCGATTGAAATTTCCAAGGAATTTGGCAGCTCTTCCTCTGGATCATTCGTCAACGGAGTCTTAGGAACGGTGGTCGAGGAGAAGCTGGAGGGAAAGACGGTGGAGAAAAAAGAAAAAGATGACGGAATTCAACCCTAATTTCAAAAACAAGGATCTTTTGGAGAATGCCTTTGTGCACCGCTCCTACCTGAATGAAAGTCCCGATTTTCCCTTTCCTTCCAATGAAAGACTGGAATTTTTAGGGGATGCCGTTTTAGAACAAGTCGTTTCCGATTTCATCTACCATAAGTTTCCCGCTCTCCCAGAGGGGGAGCTTACCGCCCTTCGAGCCGCCTTGGTTCGGACAGAATCTTTGGCAGAGGAAGCCCGCCGGCTGGGGCTGGGCAAAAAGTTGCTTCTTTCCAAGGGGGAGGAACAAACGGGCGGCCGCGACAATCCTTATCTTTTGGCCAATACCTTTGAGGCCCTGATTGGGGCTTGGTACCTGGACCAGGGGATTGAGGAAGCCAGCAAATTCATCCACGAAAACCTCCTTTATAAAACCGATTCGGCCATTAAAGCGGGGGTTAAAGACCCCAAAAGCAAGTTTCAGGAGATTACCCAGGCTCAGTTTGGCATCACCCCCAACTACCGGGTAACAAAGGAGTGGGGACCGCCCCATGCCCGCCGCTTTATCTCGGCGGTTTATCTTAAAAAGAAGAAAGTGGCCCAAGGGGAGGGGAAAAGCAAGAAAGAAGCGGAGGAAGACGCGGCGCGGGCTGCCTTAATTGCTTATGAGGAAACCAAAAATCCTTCGCCGATTAGTTTTGAGGAGCAAGAATGAAGATAACCATTATCACCCTCTTTCCGCAGGTTTTCCCTCATTTTTTGGAAACTTCCATCCTTAAGAAAGCACAGAATTTGGGAAAACTGCAGGTTGAACTTATTAATTTGCGGGATTTTGGCTTAGGGGCGCACCGGCAAGTTGATGACCGAGTTTACGGCGGGGGAGTGGGAATGGTTTTAAGAGTGGAGCCTTTGGCGGCAGCCTTAAAGAAAGCCCGCGGATTTTTGGGCGGAGGAAGAGCCATTCTCCTAACTCCACAAGGGCAAACTCTAAGACAGGAGAAGGTGAAAAAGCTTTCCCGGGAGAAGCATCTCATTTTAATCTGTGGCAAGTACGAGGGAGTTGATGAACGGGTTCTGGATCTGGTGGATGAGGAAGTTTCGATCGGCGACTTTATCCTTTCCGGTGGTGAAATCGCCGCTTTGACGGTCTTGGACTCCGTGGCCCGGGTTTTGCCGGGGGTCTTGGAAGAGGAGGCAACGGAATTGGAGTCTTTTTCGACGCGGAAGGGACAAAAGCTTCTGGAGCCGCCCCAATTTACCCGTCCGGAAGTATTTAAGGGAAAAAGAGTGCCGGAGGTGCTCTTATCCGGCAATCATCAGGAAATTAAAAAGTGGCGGGAAGAGGAAGCTTTCAAAAAAACTAAAAAAAGACGGCCGGATCTTTTAAAGAGTTAGAAAAATTACTCCTTTTCAATCAATTCCACAAAGACATTTACACCCTTTTTGGCGGCGGCAGTTTTAACCAGCGAGCGTACGGCTTGGATGGTGTGGCCTTTCTTGCCGATTAAGATCCCCATGTCATCCGGGCTAACTTCCACGGAAAGGCGCAGACCTTCCCCTTCTTTTTCCTCGGTTACCTTAACCTTCTTCGGCTCGGAAACAATTTCTTTAACTAAATAGGAGAGTAGTTCTTTCATACTTGGGGGGGAAGTTCGGGAGCCTTTTCCTCGGTTTTTTCCTCACTTTTCGTTTCCTCTTGCACCGCGGGTGCTTTTGCTTCCGATACCGGAGCATTTTGCGCCGCCGGGGCGGTCTCGCTTGTCCCTTCCGCCGATTTCGGCACATATTTTCGGTAGGTATATTTGCCCTTCAGAATCTGATCAACCGCTGGAGTGAGGTGGGCACCTTTTTTGACCCATTCTTGGATTTTTTCCTTACTAACTTCCAAGAGCGGGGGAGTGTGCTGAGGATTGTAGACGCCCAAATACTCCACAACCCGTTTACCCTCACCCACACTAATCCGAAAGGTCGGGGAGTTTTTCTTGCCGGTTTTGACCAGTTTTATCTTTAACATCACTTAGGAGTTTAACATACCAAAAAGGTTCAGGTAAGGGAGAAACTACTTAAGAGTTCCCAAAATCGTCTCAGCCTGTAGATAGACGGGGCTGGTGAAGCTGAAGGTAAGGGGATTATCGGGATTTAAGATCGGCGGGGCGGTGTAGTAGCCCAAAAGGATGAGTTCTGGAGAAAGCCGCAGGGCTCCCGCTTCAGTGCGGCTAGAGCGGTATTGGAAGCTTTCTACATCCACAATCCGCGAAGAACTCTCCAAAGACGCTGTAAGGCAGGTTAAATTGCTAAAGCTCCCCTCCGCCGAGTAGCGCACGCGGATTGGTCTTACCCGCCCGGTGACCCCATCCGCCCCGCCCTCTCCGCTGTATTGAAGGGTTTTAACGGACAGGTTACAGCCTTCGGAGAGATCTTGAATTTTGGTCAAAAGGTCCGGAATCTTGCTCTCCAGCGTAATCGCTCGTTCAAAAATGACAAATTTTTCATCCAGGAGAGTCTGCTGGTCGGAAAAGTTCAAAAGATCCTCGACTTTCTCCTTTAAAAGTACAATCCGTTCTTCTTCGCCGTTAATGTCTTCCCGCAGTTCCTGAATTTTCCCCCAAGTTGGCCAGGCCAAAGCTCCCAAAAGAAGAAGACCGACCAGAATTAAAAGAATCGACAAACCGTAAGTTTTAACTTCTGGTCGCTGAAGGAAAGGAATTGCGGATGCGGCCATTATTGGGCGCTCCTTTCCGGCAGCGGTTTTCGCAAACCATTATTTTTTATGGTTGCCTCAATGGTAAAAGTAATGACACCGGTCCCCGGATCCAAATTGACAGAGGTTAAGCCGGCCTCCACAAAAAGAGTGCCTCCAAGATTAGGATCGGTTAAATTGTTCAAAAACTGGGAGAGGAGGTTGTAATTTAAAGTTTCGCCGTTGACCGTTACCTCCCGCTCTCCTTCCTGCATGGAAAGACCGGTCATATCCACCCCGGAGGGCTTACTGGCAGCTAAAGCGCTTAACGAAACGGAGAAATAGTCCCGTTCGCTGAAAATATTGGGAATGGCGGCCGCACGATCCTGCAGGCTAACAACCTTGGTTTCAATATCAGCCAAGTCCCCAATGGTAGCTTCTTGGCGGGCCGCCTCCGTTTCAACCGTATCCAAGTCTTGAGCCAAGATTTGCTGGTAGAAGAAAAGAAGGCCGGAAATAACGACGGCCACGATGAAAAACAGGATCGCGCCTAGCTGAAAAAGACGGGTTTGCGCCGCCCGCGCCTTGCCGGCTTCAATTTCTTTGGGGATTAGTTCAATTGCGCCCGTTGTTGCCATTTAAATTTCTTTTAATGCTAAGCCCGCCGCCACCGCAAAAGAGGAAGCAAACTCCTCTAAGTATTCCCGCGGAAAGTTTCCCGGAATGCTAATGGCCGTCTCCCACGGATTACCGCGGGCCACCTCTACTCCTAAAGCCTGTGCCAAGTAAACTAAAACTCCCGGCAGATTCGCCGTTCCCCCAACCAGTACCAAGCGGGAAATCGGCCGACGGCTACGGGAAGTGAAGAAGGCTTGGGAACGCTTCAATTCTTCCACAATAATATCAAAAACCGGCTTAATCGCGCCCATCACTTTCCCCTCCAATTTCCCCTCCAGCCCGTAGGTGCGGATATATTCGGCGGCTTGGCCCATCTCCAGATTAAAGGTCTGCGCCAGCGCCCGCTCCAAAGACTTTCCGCCGGTGGCGATTGAGCGGGTAAACCGCAGAGCTCCTCCCGAGAAGATGGAAATATCGGTTGTGGTGGCGCCAATTGAGGCCACCATCACCGGCTGGGACGAGTCGCCGACGACCGAGCGGGAGAGGGCAATTGTTTCGGTTTCCAGGGAAAGGGGGGTGAGACCCGCTCCCTGCAGAAGCTGAAGGTATTTTTGCGTTAAAGCCTTGGGCACCGCCACCAAAAGCACATCCACGCTCCCCGACTGGGTCTCCGAAGGACCCAAGATCTCATAGTCCAAAACCGCTTGCTCCAAAGGCATCGGCACATACTGGGGAGCCTCATTTTTAACTGAAGAGGCAATTTCGGCCTCTCCCATTTGTGGCAAATTAATTACTCGTGTAAAAACTTGCGATTCGGGAACAGAAGTGACGACATTGCGGGTACGAAATTTAGCATCGTCGAAGAATTTGCGAAGAGAATCAGAGATCTGCTTTAAATCATTGGGATTCTCCGATAAAAGGGAAACGCCCGGTGCCGCCGCCTGGTAATAAGCGGTTAAAGTCTTCCCTTTAACTTGAATCCCCTTGAATGTGGAGGTTCCGATATCCAATCCCACAAATTCTGAACTTGCCATACCAATTATTTAATTTAACAGAATTAAAGCGCGGGAAACCAGAAAGAAAATCAAAATCCGGCCGGAATTTCCCGCCAGAAGATCCGGGGCTTGGCGAGGATATTCTTTGCTTGAATAAAGGTGCGGATGCGCGGGGACACTAATTCCGCCGGGGTAGTACCGTTTCCGCCGTCTCCTAAGTTGCGGTAGAAGAAGATCGTATCGGCAAGGGAAACGAGATTGCCGGAAATAATGAGCCGGCGATGCACCTCTGTTGGACCGGTGCGGTCGTAGGCGGTTGAGATGAAGCCCTGGGCAATTAAAGTGGCTTGAATCTCATCCCCGGAGGAATCTCCTCCCAAGAGGGCTTTGCCGATTTCCAGATTGTCCCGCACGATAAAAGCCAGGAAAGAGTTGGCCGGAACCCGCACCTCCGCATCAATTGTGAGGTTCCCGTCTACGAAAATCAGCGCCCTTACGCCGGATGGAACGCTATAGATGTTGTCCAACACGTCCGATTGGGTTACCTCATAAACCCCGCCGTTCACTAAAGAACCAGCCGATGGCAATAGGAGGGAAGTAGTTGCCTCCCGCCCGAACAAGGAGCGCAGCTGATTGTAAGTGGGGAGGGAAACGGGGGTGTTCTCCTCCGCCGACAAGTTCCCCTCCGGATAAAGGTCTGCTAACCACCCCGGCTGGCTGGAAACATTGGCCCCGATGGTGCCGCGGGAGGAGATTAAATATTGCCCGTGATACTGCCCGCTGGGAGCTTCCCGCACAAACGATAAAAGGGCATTGGCATGAATATTGCCGTTTAAGGCCTGCGTCCAGGCATCGGCCAAAGTTAAAAAGGAAGGAATGGTGGAAAAGGTTTTCTGACAACTAGCACTGCGGTATTCCACCACTTTCCAGTAGTAAGCCAATCCCGGCTCCAAAATATTGCCGGTGGCGTAGCTGGTTAAATTAGGATCTAAGCCGATTTGGGAGATCAAGCAACCACTCGCACAATCGGCCACTACCTTGGACCGGCTTTCATCCAAGTAAATCCGCTGCGAGGTCCCGCCGGCACCGCTGGTCCAATTAAGCTGGGCAGATGTGGCGGTTAAATT
>Ga0076304_109_pt1 | contig 16526 bp, 17 predicted proteins | sample RifGroC1_FD_67988 | JGI IMG/M metagenome (GOLD analysis project Ga0076304, IMG submission 67988) | candidate division CPR1 bacterium GW2011_GWC1_49_13 | reverse complement strand
AAATACATCACTTGGGCGATGCCGATTGCATCCGCGTAACTTGTACACGAGGGCAAGACCGGGCCATCCGGGCAAAGCCTTGTATCATAGGTCCAGCTCTCCTCTTTAATCAAAGAAGCGTAAAGGTTGGGATCAAGCCCATACCTTTCGGACGCTTCCAAGATCAGATCTTTCCAGTAGAGAACTTCTGCTGGAAAGGACTGGGAAAGGTGGGCTACTGGTTCCTCGGTCACTTGTGCCAGAACGACGGCGTTGTTCTTAGCCGCCGATTCCGGCGTCACTGGGAAGAGACGTCGATCATTCCCATCCAGGGAAGGTCTTCGCAGGACATCTCCTGCGGAGTGTCGTTATAAGCGACAACCTGGCATGTGATGTTAAGTAACCAAGTTGCCAAGCACCAATGACGGCCAGGATCGCAAAGACAACAGCTACAAGCAAAATTTTATTTCTGTTTGGCATTTCTCACCTCCGTGAGATTTTTGGATTTTGGTGTGCGAAGCTTAATTTTATCAGGAGAAAAGCTTTAAGTCAACCTATAGCTTTATACCTTCAGAGGCTAATTTTCTGATTTTTTCCACCCTTCCCCGGTTATATTCTCCGGGAGTGCCATCGGAGCGGATCACGCGGTGGCAGGGGATCTGGGGGTCAAAATTCTGCTTTAAAATACTGCCTACCGCCCTTGAAGCTTTCGGTGAACTGGCTTTTGCGGCCACTTGGGAGTAGGTTAAGGTTTTTCCGCGGGGGATTTGGGAAACGACTTTTAAGACCCCTTCTTTAAATGTCACTTAATTACATTATCAAAAGAAAAGCCCCCACCGAAAAATGATGGGAGCTGATTTTACTTAAAAAGCTGGAGAGCTTTTTTCAGGTAGGTTTCCGTCAGGATTGGATCAAGCTCGTTGTCCTCGTTGCGGAGCCTTCCCTGGGCATCAATGTTGAGGTTGGGGAAATCCGCAACTAAAGGCTCAACCAGATGAAGCGAATCCGCTCCTAATCCGCCAGCCACGCCCAAACTCAGATGATCCCAATCCCGCTGGGAAAGCGCCGTCAGAAACTCGCGGGCGCGCTTAGGATCGAAAGGCTTGCCCTGTCCGCCGCTGGGGTCCAGGAGAACGGCGTTGATGTTGTGGGCATAAAGCTCAACGGCATTGACCACTCCCTCAGGAGTGCCGCCAACCGCCTCGACTGCTTTTTGGCCGATCTGCAGAACCAGTTGGTAGTCCCAGCCCTTGGTAATGCGGTACTTGTAAAGCTGGTTAACTTGGGGCCAGGCCACATTCAGCTGAAAGCCGTGCAATTTTTCCCCAACCAGATCATGGATCTTGAACATGTCGGCTAAAAGGGCGTCTTCCCGGCCTTCTTCGGTGCTTAAATGCACCAAGTTGAGGGCATGGGAGTCCGCCAGGAAAATGTTTTTTATCTCTTTTGGCTTGGGGGTTTGCTTGGCCCACTTGGGCTTCATCGGAATGCCGCGAATGGATTTGTAGGTGGCTAAAACTCCGACCATCAATTTGCGTTTTGGATTAATGGGAAAAACCCGCAGAGCTTGGGAAACTTCCTCCGGCCCGGTGAAACCGGTAATGCCGATGTAAGGGTCCATCTCTTTCTCCTTCTTTAAAGTTTTGTGAGATTACTTTAGCATGTGGTTATTGAAACGTGGGATGACGGGGGAAAGATAAGTTAAATGGTCGGGGAGGGGGGAATTGAACCCCCTGCCTCTCGCACCCCATGCGAGCGGTCTACCGGTGACCTACTCCCCGAAACGTTCCTATTATACCTTGCTTTTTCCGTTCCCGTTGCTAGAATTCTTGTGTCTTTTCACAATTCAACCAAAAAAGGAGTAGAGCATGGCAAAGAAGATTACCCCGTGGGAAAGGCCAATCATTTCCTATGATTTGGAAACTACGGGATTAAAGGTCTTTCCCCAAGGCCAGGCCGCCGAGATCATTGAGATCGGGGCGGTGAAAGGAGATCCGCAAACGCTGGAGATTCTCGGCGAATTTGAGGTGAAGATTTTTCCCGAGCACATCGAGACCGCCAGCCCGGATTCGTTTGAGTTCAATCATTACGATCCTAAGGTTTGGGAGGAAGCCGTTCCCTTGGAGTTTGGTTTGGGAAAATTCGGTAACTTCGCCCGCGGCGGTGTTCTTTTGGCCCAAAATGCCACGTTTGATTGGACTTTCACGCAAGAGGCGGCTTCCCGTTTTGGCGGGGATTTGGAGCGGGATTTTGGAATTGATTACCACCGCTTGGACATCTGCTCAATGTCTTACCTTATGGCGGATCCTTTTTGGAAAGAGAGCAATTTGGAGGGGATTTCTCTTTCTAAGATCGGTGCTTTCTTAGGCATTCCCAAATGGGAAGAACACACTGCCTTAGCGGATGCCCATGCAGGTTGGCTGGTGTATGCCGAGCTTACGAAGTGGTACCGGAACTTGGTGAACGCAAAGTGTCCTGAAATTAAAAGGTTACCAACCAACAAGATTTTCTTGATTTGCCCGGTCCGTAATGCCACTCCCGAGGTAACTAGCCAGATCAATGCTTATGTCGAAAATCTGGAAAATGAGGGTTGGCACATTCACTGGCCGGCTCGGGATACCGACCAGACCGATAAGCACGGTTTTTCCATCTGCTCAACCAACTTCCGTGCCATGCAGGATGCCGATGAAATTCATATCTGGTTCGATCCCACCAGCTACGGCTCGGTTTTTGACGAAGGTGGTTTATTCATGCTTCACCTTTTACAGGGGAATCGTAAGGTGGTTTTGGCCAACCATGTTGAGCCGACACCTGATAAGAGCTTCGCCAACGTTCTTTTACGTTTGGCGTCTGAAACCCGGGATTAGTGACGTTAGTTCTTTAAGGTCAGAAACTTTTGTTTCTGACCTTTTTCTTGCTTTTTACCCTCTTACTCTTTAATATCAAGTCGATGGCTAGGAAAGCCGCTCCCAAATCGGTCGAAAGTACGGGCAAGCACCAAGCGCTCGAAAGCGCGATGGAGCAGATTGAAAAATCCTTTGGGGCTGGTTCCATCATGAAGCTGGGCGAGCAAGTTGCCGCTCATGCTTCGCGGGTTTCCTCTATTTCGACCGGTTCGTTAGGTCTGGATTTAGCCCTGGGGGTGGGGGGAGTGCCCCGGGGGCGGGTAGTTGAGATTTTCGGCCCCGAATCTTCCGGCAAAACCACACTGGTTCTCCACACCATTTCTCAAGTTCAGAAAGAAGGCGGCACCGCCGCCTTTATTGATGCCGAGCATGCCCTGGACCCATCTTATGCGAAGCGGATTGGGGTAAAGGTGGACGACCTTCTGCTTTCCCAGCCCGATACCGGAGAGCAGGGGCTGCAGATTGCGGAAACCTTAGTAAGAAGCGGGGCCGTGGATCTGGTAGCGATTGATTCGGTGGCGGCCTTGACTCCGCAGGCGGAAATTGAAGGGGAGATGGGGGATGTGCATGTCGGCCGGCAAGCGCGCCTCATGTCTCAGGCTCTCAGGAAGTTGGCGGGGATCATTTCCAAAACTAACTGTACGGTCATCTTCACCAACCAAATGCGCCAGAAGATCGGCGTGATGTTCGGCAATCCCGAGACGACTCCCGGGGGATTGGCTTTAAAGTTTTACTCGTCGGTTAGGATTGACATCCGCCGCATCGGGACTCTTAAGAAAGGGGAGGAGGTCCTGGGATCACGGGTAAGGGTGAAGGTGGTTAAAAATAAGGTTGCTCCGCCCTTCCGCCAAGCCGAATTCGATATTATCTTCAATCACGGCATTGACCGGCCTGGGGAGATCATTGATTTTGGGGAGAAGCAGGAGATTGTGAAGAAAAGCGGATCTTGGTATGAGTATGGGGGAAAGAAATTAGGGCAGGGCAAGGAAGCCACCCGCGATTACCTTTACGAGAATCCCGCTTTGGCCAAGGAAATTGAGGAAAAAATCTTCCAAAGCTTAAAGGTAAGCGAGTAAATCTCCCCTTCCGTGCTAAACTTTAGTAGTTTGCAAGGCTTTCAAATGATGAAAAATTATGGCCAAAGAAAAAATCAACGCCAACTCAAAAGCCTCCGGGACGGAGTCCCTGGAAGAGCTTAAAGAAAAATATTTAACGTCCCTCGAAAAGGTTTCCCAATTATCCCGGGCGGATGCCCGTAAAATATTCCTGAAGGAATTAGAAAAGGACTTGGAGAATGAGAAGGCCCAAGCTCTAGCGGAGGCCGAGGAATCCCTTAAAGCTTCCGTGGAAGAGCGGGCCAAGGATATCCTAATTTCCGCGATGGAGCATTCCTCCACCTCTTATGTGGCCGAGTATACGGTTTCGGTCGTGGAACTGCCATCGGAAGAGTGGAAAGGAAAGATTATTGGTAAGGAGGGACGCAATGTGCGCGCCTTTGAGAGATTTACCGGGGTGGAATTGGATTTGGAAGAGGCCCCCAAGGCCGTGCGGATTTCCTCCTTTGATCCGGTCCGACGCTACATTGCCCGCCTTTCTCTAGAAAGGTTGATCAAAGAAGACAAATTCCAGCCCGAAAATATCGAAAAAGTCGTTACCCAGGTTAAGGGAGATGTGGAGCAAGAGGTTAGGCGGGAAGGGGAGCAGATTGCCTTGGAGGCCGGTTTGGGCGGATTGCCGCAGGGAATTGTCGATCTTTTGGGGCGCTTCAAGTTTAGAACTTCCTACGGACAAAACCTGGCCAAGCACTCGCTGGAGATGGTCAAAATCATCTCCTACTTGGCAGCCGAGGTGGGGGCGGATGTAGAGTTGGCCAAAGCGGCAGCGCTCTTTCACGATATTGGCAAAGTTTCTACCACCGATAACGAGCAGCCCCACGATATCCTAACCCGCAAGATCTTGGAGCGCTTTGGTTTCCCGGAAAAGCTGGTGAATGCGGCGGCATCACATCACGACCGGGAGGAAAAGAAGTCGGTTGAGGCGGAATTGGTGCAGATTGCCGACTCCATTTCCGGTTCCCGCCCCGGGGCCCGCTACGAGGATATTGAGGGGTATGTAAAGCGGGTCAAGGATTTGGAAGAGATTGCCAAGGGCTTTGCGGGCGTGGAGGATGCCTATGCAATTTCGGCTGGGAGAGAGTTGCGGGTTCTGGTACGGCCTAAGGAGCTAAGTGATGAGCAGGCTGCATCTCTAGCCCGCGATATTACGGCCCGGATTAAAGCGGGTGTCATTACCCCGGGAGGAGTGAAGGTGGTTGTCATTCGGGAGGCCCGTTTCGAAGAGCAGGCATGAAATTTCTTTTCTTAGGTGATGTGGTGGGAAAGCTCGGCCGCCAAGCCGTCGCTACCCATTTGCCCGAAATTAAGAAAAAAGAAAAGGTCGATTTTGTGGTGGCTAATGCCGAGAACTTAACCCACGGGCGGGGAGCCAGCCTCAAGCATTTAAGGGAAATAAGTCAAGCAGGAGTGGATTTCTTCACTTCCGGCGATCACGTTTTCTACCTGGATCCTCAAGAGCCCTTTTCCGATCCTAAGATTAATATTATTCGTCCAGCCAATTTGCCGGCGGGGACGCCCGGGGAAGGCTACCAAGTTACTTCCTTTAAGGGAAAAAAGATTGCCATCATTAATCTTTTAGGATTGACTTTCCTAGGTGAAAAGCTGGGGGAAGATGAACGCAATTCTGTTTGGCTTAAAGGGGAAGTGGCTAATCCTTTTGTGAAGGTGCAGGAGATCTTGGGCGAATTGGAGAAGGAAAACCCCGATTTCATTTTTGTGGACTTTCACTGCGAATTAACGAGCGAAAAACGGGCGCTGGGTTTATTCCTTGATGGTCGGGTAACGGCAGTTTTTGGGACTCATACCCACGTCCCGACCGCTGATGCTCAAGTTCTGCCCCAAGGAACTGCTTATGTTTCCGATATCGGGATGACCGGTGCCAAGAATTCCGTTTTGGGCGTGGAGCCTAGGATCATTATTTCCCGCATCAAAGACAACCAAGCGGAACCATTTGCTTGGGTGGAGAAAGGCCCTTTTGTTTTGGGCGCAGTTATGGTTGAAACCGATAAGGAAAATAAGGTAAAAAGAGTGGAGAGGAAGGATTTCGGCTATGAATAAGACCGCTTTAATTTATGACGTTTCGCGAAAACTGGATGTGCCTTTTACCAAGGCCGAGCAAGTGGTGAATGATTTTCTGGCTAATATTGCCCGGGCGCTTTCCAACGGGGAGCGCGTCACCATTACCGGTTTCGGCACTTTTGAGGTTCGCAAAAGAAAGGCCCGCATCGGGAGGGTTCCGCCTCATACCGGCGGCCAGCAGGTTCATATCCCCGAGCATTTAACGGCGGCTTTTATCGCCGGCAATTGGCTGAAGCGGGTAGTGCAGGGAAAGGAGCGCCTTTAATTTAAATGGAGCGCCATTACGAAATTGCGCCAAAAACCATCGTTTTTAGCTTTGCTCTGATTTTGGGAGTTTGGATTCTTTATCAAATCCGCCTGGTGGTGGTGGCACTTTTCATCGCCTTAATTCTTTCCTTGGCCTTGGATCCCCTGGTTTCCCGCCTGAAAAGCTGGAAGATCCCTCGCCCTGTTTCAGTTTTCCTGGTTTTCTTTGTTTTTTTGGTGGCGGTCGGGGGTCTTTTGACCTACGGCTTTACCCCGCTGGTCAACCAGACCGGGAGGTTTTTGATCAATTTGCCGCAGTTTTTAGGACCCATTTTGGATAAGCTGGGTCCGCTGCCGTTTGCCCAGGGTCTGCAGGAGCAGCTGGTTTCCCAAGCCACCCTCTTATCCGCCAACATCCTAACGGTGGCGGGGGCAATTGTCTCCAATGCGGTTTTCCTTCTGGCTCTTTTGGTATTTGTCTTCTACTTCATGCTCGATTGGGAGAACCTGCGGAACCGCTTTGTTTCCTTCTTGAATAATCAAGCCCGCGCCCGGGCTCAAAAGATCATTACATTGCTGGAGACTCAACTTGGGGGCTGGCTGCGGGCTCAGGTCATTCTGATGCTACTGGTTGGGGTTTTAACCTACCTGGGGCTTTTCGCCTTGGGGGTGGAGTATGCACTGCCTTTGGCGGTCATTGCCGGACTTTTTGAGATTATCCCGACCATTGGTCCCATCGTGGCAGGAATTCCAGCATTGGTGGTGGGGTTTGGCACCTCTTCTTGGCTGGGGGTTTGGATCTTGGCTCTTTACCTGGTGGTTCAGCAGCTGGAGAACAATATTATTGTTCCCAATATTATGTCGCGGGTGGTGGGCTTTTCGCCGCTGGGCACCTTGGTCATTTTGTTTATCGGGGCCCAGCTTTTCGGCATTGGGGGATTGCTCCTGGCCATTCCCGCCACCATCCTAATTAGCATTATCCTGAGGGACGCTTTAAGCTTTAGCCTTAATCATCATTCCAAGAAATAAAAAATTCCGCTTTAAAGCGGAACCTTTTAGGCGGGGGAAATCCGTAAGCCTGATTCTGTTTTAGGCGTTATCTATCTTCGCTCCATCCTTGAACCCTAAGATTAAGTGTTGGCCAAATTGTCATCACTTTTCTTTCGGCGAGCCGCCTCCAAGGGTTCGTTCGTGGATTGCTCCTGGTGGGATTGCCCGTTTCATTCCAGTTCGTCTCTGTTGCTCTCCGGCCGCGTTGAATCGCGGTCGGTGCCAAATCCCGTTTAACTGGGTAAGGATTTGGCCACCAGCGCTTGCGCGTCGGAGCTTGCGCTCCGTCCCATGCTCTATGGAGTCAGGACTTTCCTCCCCAAAAATGGGGTAGACGCCCAATTTCCCTCGCACTCTAATTTTATCACTGAAAGTTCGGGAAAGCTACCTTAAGAGGAGGTAGGAAGCGGCAATAATTGCCAGAGCTCCTAAGGTCAAAGCTAAAGATTTGAGAAGATCTTTCTTTACGTATTTAGTTTCAATTTGGGGAGCGTAATTTTTACTTGCTTCTAGCGGTTTTTCGCTTTTTTCTTCTCGGTTGGGGGTAGGGGAGACTTCGTATTTGGCCTGAGCTTTGAGGGCTTCCGCTTCGCGCCGTTTTTGGATTTGCTCTTTTAGTTTCCGGTTTTTCTTGGCCATTACGTTGATTTTAGCGCAAATTCCTTTGCAGAGTCACTAATCGATTGACAAGGTAAACTTCTTGACTTCTGTAAATTCCCTTTGTTACATTGAGTAATGAAGTTGCGCGAAATCTTGAGTACAGCAAGAATGCGATTTTCTTCTTGGGTGAAAGCCCACCGGCGGGGCCTTTTGGTGACATTTTCCTATCTTTTGTCTTTTTCCCTGGGAGCCGGTTACTTCCTCCTGGCACCGCGCTTCTCTTTGCCGCTTTTAAATCCGTTGGGAACCTTCGGTATTAATCCCCCGGAGCCGATTTTGGCGGCGACCGTTAAAGATATTTCTCATTCGATTTCGGGGATTTATTTCTCCCAAGAAGGTGCCAAGTTTTGGCAAAGCAAGCGCCCTTTGGCGGTAATGATTGACAATCACGAGCTGGCCCGCCGCTATCAGTATGGCTTGCAGGGGGCGGATTTGGTTTACGAGGCGGTGGCGGAAGGGGGAATTACCCGCTTCTTGGCCGTTTTTCACCGCCAAAATGTGGCGAAAATTGGAGCAGTGCGCTCGGCCCGCGTTTACTATGCCGGCTGGTCAATGGAATTTGGGGCCTACTACTCGCACGTGGGCGGAGCCGGCAAGCCGGGCCCGGCCGATGTTTTTACCTTCATTACCCAAAACGGCATCTATTCCTTGAACCAATTCCGCTTGGGCTCGCCGACTTATACCTTCGGCGGCAATGTGCTTTTTCGAAACGGGGCGGTTCTCTCCCACATCAACTACACCTCAACCGCCAAGCTTTGGGCAGGAGCACAAAAGCTTTATCCGGGAACCAACAAACTGCCCAAACTCTCTTCTTGGAAGTTTAAAGCCGAGGATCCCTATGCCCTGCGGCCTAAAAGTCAGAAAATAACTTTTCAGTTTTGGGGCTGGCCGACCGCCTACAGCGGGCAATGGGTCTATGAGCGCATCTCCAACTCTTACCTGCGCTTTCAGGGCGGGACCAAGCACTTGGATCAGGCAACCAAGAAGCAGCTTTCGGCAAAAAACGTGGTCTTAGCCTATATGAGGGAGCGGGCGGCCGGGGACGGAACTTCCCACCGGCTTTATGATTCTGTCGGATCCGGCAATGCGGTGGTTTACCGCGACGGCAAGCGGGTTCTGGCCAGTTGGAAAAGAGGAAGCTTTAAGGCCCGGACCAAATTCTATAAGCGGGGAACCAATCAAGAAATTGCCTTTAATCGGGGACTAACGTGGATTGAAGTGATACCAAATTGAAAGGAGGTGAAAATAGCTTAAGTTATGGCATTAATTAAACCTGGAACAGCAGCCCGCCGCACCCGCAAAGCGACAACTCGGACGCCGATGGAGGCTTCCTCCAAAGGGGACTTGAAGAGGCTTTTTGTTTCCCAAGTGCGCTTGGATATTCTCAAGCTTTTCCTCTTGAAAAGCGAGGTGAGGTACCATGTGAGGGAAATTACCCGGCAAGTGGGAGCGGAAATCAACGCGGTTAGGCGGGAATTGGATAATCTGATGACCCTGGGAATGCTGGAGCGGACTCCGCAGAAGAACCGGCTGGTTTATGCTCTTAAAAAGGAATATCCCCACCTGATTGAAATTTTGGGGCTTTTGGTAAAGGATGAGGGTTTGGGGAAGGCCTTGGGGGGAAGAGGTGTCGGGGATGTGAAGTTTGCTTTTATCTCTGTGCCCTTTCTTCTAGGAAGAGTGGCAACCCCCAACGATATCGACATTTTAATGGTCGGTTCGGTGCAAATGCGTCGAGTTGGGGAGATTGTGAAGGCCGAGGAAAAGCGGCGGGGACAGGAAATCAACTACGCCGTTTTGTCGGAGCGGGAGTTCAACGAGCTTAAGAAGCGCCGGGATCCCCTGATCCTTTCCGCGCTTTTGCAGCCCAAGGTCATCTTAACGCCCAATTCGCACGAATACCTGAGTCTTTAAGATGGGCCTCTGGTATTATTTGGGGGATGGCCAAGATCATTAAAACCGGCAACTCCGCAGCGGTCACGTTGCCCGCGGATTTTATAAAAGTTTTGAACTTGAAGATTGGCGATCCGGTGGAAGTGAAGGTGAACTACATTAAGGGAGAAGTGGTTATCAAATTTCCCTCGGCTCGACAATTGCCCCTGGATACGCAAAAGAAATGGAGCTAAATACTACCCGTCTTTTATTAATTATTTTTATCTTGGCAGTCTTATCGGGTGCGGTGGCCGGGGCGGGATTTTTTTGGCCGGCAAGATGGGACTTCACATTTTTTGGCCGGCCGGTTTCCTGGGATTTTTCCCTAAGGCGGGGCTTGGATTTGCAGGGAGGTCTGCAGGTGGTTTTGGAAGCGCAGATGGATGAGGTTGGAGAGGGGGACCGCCAAGCGGCGCTGGAAAGCGCGCAGGCGGTCATTGAGCGGCGGGTTGATTTCTTGGGAGTTTCGGAGCCGGTGGTGCAGACTTCCCGCTTGGGGGATTCCTACCGGGTAGTGGTGGAATTACCGGGAGTGGAAGACCCTGCCCAGGCCTTAAGCTTAATCGGCCAAACTGCCCAACTGGACTTTCGGGAAGGGGATAATTTGGATCAGCGCACCGGCTTAACCGGCAAAGACTTAACCCGAGCCAGCGTTGATTTCGACCAAACAACCGGCAAGCCGCAGATTGCTTTGCAGTTTAGCAGCGAAGGAGCCAAGAAGTTTGCCGAGATTACCGCCCGCAATGTGGGAAAGCCTCTGGCGATTTTTTTGGATAATTCTCTTTTAACGGCGCCAATAGTGCAGGGGGAGATCTTAGGAGGTCAAGCGGTCATAACCGGGACCTTCGCCCTTCAAGAAGCCCAGCAGATTGTGGCGCAGCTTAATGCCGGAGCTCTCCCCACCCCCATTGTTGTTTTGGAGCAGCGGCAGATCGGGCCGACCTTGGGGGAAGAGGCTCTTAGGAAAAGCGTGGCGGCCGGTCTGTTGGGGCTGGGGCTGGTGGTCTTTTTCATGGTAGGAAATTACGGGAGATTGGGGCTCTTGGCGACCCTGGCGCTTTTGGTTTATGCTCTTTTAACCCTAGCCGTTTACAAGATTATTCCCGTTACCCTCACCCTCTCGGGGATTGCGGGGTTTATTCTTTCGGTGGGGATGGCGGTCGATGCGAATATCCTTATCTTTGAGCGCATTAAAGAGGAGCGGCGGTGGGGGAAAGATTTGGCTACCGCCCTGGAGCTGGGGTTCGGCCGGGCCTGGGATTCCATCCGGGATGCCAATTTAGCCACCTTGGCAACCGTTTTCATTCTTTTTAATCCACTTGATTGGAGCTTTTTGGTGACCTCAGGGGTGGTGCGGGGCTTTGCCTTAACGCTGGGGGTGGGGGTTTTGCTTTCGCTTTTTACCGGGGTCGTGGTGACAAGGACGCTCGTTCGGGCTTTTTACCGAAAATGATCAATTTTATGAAATACAAGTTAATTTACTTTTTGATTTCCCTCTCCGTGATTGGGCCGGGAGTTTTCTTCCTTTTAACTTCGGGCTTAAAGCCCTCGATCGACTTTACCGGGGGAACCTTGTGGGAGATAAGGGGAGAGAAGGAAGTGGAGAGCGGGACTTTAAAGGAGGTTTTTGCCGCCCAGGATCTGGCGGCGGAAGTGCAGTCATCCGGGGAAAAGCAATTTCTAATTAAGACCGTTCCCTTGGAGGAATCCCAGCATGTTTTGTTAGCGGAAAAATTAGCTGAGAAGGCGGGGGAGATCGAGGAAATCCGCTACGAAACCTTGGGGCCGAGGCTGGGGGCGGAGCTTTTGCGAAAAGCTCTGTTGGCGGTGGTTTTGGCTACGGCGGTAATCCTGCTTTATGTGGCCTACCGCTTTAAGAACTTGGCCTATGGGGCCGCGGCGATTTTGGCAATGCTGCACGATACTTTGGTGCTTTTGGGAGTTTTTGCCATCCTGGGTTTTCTTTTCGGCGTGGAAGTGGATACTTTATTTGTGACGGCAGTTCTAACTACCCTCTCCTTTTCCGTCCACGACACGATTGTCGTTTTCGACCGGATCCGCGAAATCCACCGCAAAACGGAACTGTCTTATGAGGTTGTTGCCAATCAAGCGACCGAGGAAACGCTGGTGCGCTCCTTGAACAATTCCTTAACGATCATCTTTATGCTGGTGGCCCTTTTGATCTTAGGAGGGGAGAGTCTGCGGACCTTTACTGGGGCCTTATTGGTGGGGACCGTCACCGGCACCTTCTCTTCTACCTTTAATGCGGTGCCGCTTTTGGCGGTTTGGGAAAAGTTTTCTAGGCAGCGCTCCCTGCGAGGAATTCTTCGGCTTCGCTAAGGTCTTTGGCGTTATCAACCCCTTTCCAAAATCCCCGGTGCAGGTAGGCGGCAATCTTGCCCCGGCGGGCAAATTCGGGAAAAGTTGATTCTTCCTGGTCGCCGACGGTGGGGAAGTGGTCAACGGCTTCTTTTTCCAAGGCGTAAACTCCGGCATTAATCCAGTGGGGCAGCATAATTTTCTCCCGGAAAGCCAAAACTCGGCCGTTTTCCTCTTCCACCACGCCGAATTGGCTTTTTAAGGGAACAAGGGTAATGGTGATGGGGGTTTGGGAGGTTTGGTGGTGTTCCAAGAGCTTGGCTACGTCCACGTCAAAAAGGTTGTCGCCGTTGGTGGCCAAAACCGTGCTGCTTCCTGGGCGGATGTGCTGGTAGGCATTTTTAATGGCCCCGCCTCTGCCTAAGGGCTCTTCTTCGACGCAGTAGGTGATCGAGATTTCGAAGCGGCGGCCGTCGCCGAAAAATCCGCGGATCGCCTCCCATTTGTAGCGGCAGGCGACGACAAAATGGTCGACCCCATACTTCTTCAAATGCTCGATTTGGTGAAGGAGAATGGGCTTGCCGGCTACCTCGACCATCGGCTTGGGCTTTTCATTAGTTAGGGGGCGCATTCTTTCACCTTTGCCCCCGGCCAAAATAATGGCATCCATGCCAAATTCATTTTACCGCACCAAATTTTAGCGGGGCTTAAGGGGGTGTTATTCTTCTTATTGGTATGAGCAAAAGGTGGCGGATCTTAAATGAGCAAACTCCCCAAGATCCCCAAGGGGTGGTGGCGGAGCTTCTTAAAAACCGGGGCATTTCCGACCCGGATGATTTCTTTTCCCCTCCCGCTCCGCCGGAATTTTTAGCCGATCTTAAAGCTTATCTGCCGGATTTTAAAGAGGGTGAGCTGAAGAAATCCGCTGCGCGGATTAAAAAAGCCTTAAAGCAGAAAGAAAAGATTGTGGTTTGGGGCGATTACGATGTGGATGGGGTAGCCTCCACCGCGATTTTGTGGCGGGTGCTTTTTGATTTAGGGGCCAATGTTGTCCCTTACATCCCGGATCGTTTCAAGGAGGGATACGGCTTAAACATTGAAGGCTTAAAGCGCTTGAAGGAGGAGGGGGCTTCTTTGGTGGTAACGGTGGATAGCGGGATTACCGCGGTGGAACAAGTTGCTTACGCCAATTCTCTAGGGCTTGAGGTTGTGATTACCGATCATCACGTCAAGGGCCGAAAAGTTCCGCCCGCTTACGCAGTGGTTCATTCCACCTTAACCTGCGGGGCCCCGCTTTCCTGGATTTTAGCGGCCCAGCTGGCGGATTTTTCCCAAGTTGAGAAAGAGCTGGATCTAGTTGCTTTGGCCGTGATTGCGGATCTTCAGCCGGTTGTGGGAGCCAATCGCATCCTTCTTAAAGCCGGATTTAAAGTCTTAAACCGTCTGAATCGGCCGGGTTTGGCGGCCTTGGCGGAAAGCGCCGGATTGCAGGGCGGTTTTTTGGGAAGCTACGCGGCGGGCTGGGTCTTGGGGCCGCGGCTGAATGCGGCGGGCCGCTTAAAAGACGGGATGGAGGCTTTGCGGCTGGTGTGTACGAAAAATTTATCCCAAGCAAAGGAACTGGCCGATTCTCTGGGAGCGGCGAATGCCGAGCGCAAAAAAATTACCGAAGAGATTGCCGGTGAGGCGCGTTTGCAGGTTGGAGAGGAAGGGCCAATTGTGGTTCACAGCGAGGGCTGGCATGAAGGCGTCATCGGCTTGGTGGCCGGACAGCTGGTGCGCGAATACGGCCGTCCGGCGGTTGTGATCTCCGCCGGTGAGGAATTTTCCAAGGGCTCGGCCCGCTCTGTCAACGGCTTAAACATTATTGAAGCGTTGCAGGACTATCGCCCTCATTTAATTGATTTGGGCGGGCATGCTGCAGCGGCTGGGTTTACCCTGGAAACGGCCAATTTAGCCAAATTTCTACCGGCGGTAAGGGAAGGACTGGGTTCCCTCCTTCGGGGTTTGGACACCCGGCCGGTTTTAAAAGCGGATTTGCGGCTTCCCTTAAATGCGGTGAGCTTTGAACTGGCGCAGCTTTTAAGCGATTTTGAGCCGATCGGCTTGGGAAATCCGGCGCCGCTTTTTTTGGCGGAGGGTGCGGAAGTCATAAGTTCCCGTTCGATGGGCAAGGACGGAAAGCACCTCTCGCTTCAAGTTTCCCCGGGATTGGACGTCGTTTGGTTTGGGGCGGGAGCGCAGGAACTTTTGCGAGGGGAGCGGGTCAGCTTTCTTTTCACCCCGGAAATCCGCCGCTACCTGGGAAAGGAGCGCTTGAGTTTGCGGGTGGCGGATCTAAAAAAAGTGTGAATTTAGGTTGGAGTGCTCGTTCCTTTTGGAGGAATAATGACGATTGATGAGCTTTTGGAAAAACATCAACTTTACGAGGAGAACCCCAACCTGCCCCTCCTTAAGAAAGCCTTTGCTTTTGCCGAGGTGGCCCACTTAGGGCAAAAGCGCCTAAGCGGGGAGGAGATGATTCAGCATCCTTTGCAGGTGGCCAATATCCTATCCGAAATGCGGGCTGACTCCATTACCCTGGCAGCGGCGCTGCTTCACGATGTGATTGAGGAAACGGGGATTGCCTCATCGGAGATTGAAAAGGAATTTGGTACGGAGATTACGGATTTAGTTTTGGGCTTAACCGCGGTCAAAAACGCCAGTGAACGGGCTCGGAGGAGCGGGGAAGATGTGGATAACCTGCGCCATTTGATTCTTTCCACCGTTCGGGACCCGCGGGTTTTAGCGATCCGCCTCGCCGAAAAAATCCACAACCTCAAAACTTCCCAAGCCTTAAGCAGCAGAGAGCGCCGCCAGGCGGCCGAGCGGGTTTTTGCGATTTGGGCTCCTTTAGCTGGATTGATGGGGGTTTACCGCTTAAAAGCTGATTTGGAGGATTTGGCTTTTGGTGTCTTAAACCCCAAAGAATCCCAAAAATTGTCTTCCCAATTGGATAAACAGAAAGCGGCCCTCAAAGATGTGCTTAATTTGGTGAAGGACAGCTTGGAGGTGGGAGCCTCCAAGGAGGGGGTCAAGGTGGATGTTTCCGGGAGGGCCAAGCACCTTTACGGCGTTTACCGCAAACTGGACCGCTATGGCCAGGCGGGAGGCAAGTTTTATGATGCCTTAGGCACCCGGGTGATTGTTTCTCAGGTGGAGGAGTGTTACCGAGTTTTGGACTTGGCCCGCCGCTTTTGGGAAGAAGTTCCGGATCTTTTCGATGACTACATCGCCAACCCCAAGGACAACGGCTACCAATCCATCCATGCGGTTTTTAAAGTGGAGGGGAAGCTGGTCGAGATCCAAATTAGAACTAAAGGGATGCATGAGCGAGCCGAATACGGCTTAGCCGCCCATCCTCTTTACAAGCTGGGGGAATCGGGCACCGGAGAAAAGATTTCCGCGATTAAAAACCTGATCCAATGGGAAAAAGGAACCAAGCTTAACCTCTTTCCCGACAAGGTCTTTGTGATTACGCCCAAAGGGGATGTGAAGGTCCTGCCCCAAGGTGCGACCCCGGTTGATTTTGCCTATGCCGTCCATACCAGAGTGGGGGATGAATGCCGGGAAGCCAAGGTGGACGGACAATTAAAGCCCTTGGATTACCAGCTTAAGACGGGAGAGATTGTGGAAATTGTGACGCAAAAGGGCAAAAAGCCCTCCCTGGATTGGCTCAAATTCGTCAAAACCGGTCAAGCCCGGGATCAAATCGAAAAATCAATCCGCCGCGCTTAGCTTTGGGTTTCCCGTTCGACCTCTTCCGGAGTAGTGGGTTTAATCAGCTGGAAAAGCTCCACCAATCCGTAAGCCACGACTGCGTAAACCGCCATGGCGATAAAAGTGGTCCATTCAAACACGTAAGTGTCCTGAACGGTTACACCAAACAAGTCCCTAAAAGGAAGCGCGAAAGGATCGCTGACCGCGTAAATAAAGTTGGCAAAACCCGCTTGGGGGTTGGCACCAAGGGCCAGAAGGACGACCCGGAAGGCCAGCAGAACCTCAATGATCCCCAAAACAAACCAAATCAGCTGGTAAGCGCGAAAAATGAATTTCTTTTTGGCGTAGGCTTTGGGGGTCGGCTCCTCTGTCATTACATCTGCCATGCTCTCACCCCCTTTGGGAAGTTAGGCAATATCTTTTAAGTATAGAGAAATTTAAAGGTCAATTGCTTAAAACCTCGGCAAAAACTATAATCAGG
>Ga0076304_122_pt1 | contig 18305 bp, 21 predicted proteins | sample RifGroC1_FD_67988 | JGI IMG/M metagenome (GOLD analysis project Ga0076304, IMG submission 67988) | candidate division CPR1 bacterium GW2011_GWC1_49_13 | reverse complement strand
GTTCCTTTACCCAATTGGCCAAAAAGATGGCTCGGGTGCGAGATACCTCACTGGTCACAAAAAGACGGGGGTTAAAGAAGTGGGTAACCGGGATCTTATTGGTATTGGCCAAGGAGTCGATTTGGTTAAGGTAGGTTTGGGAAACATCGTAACCTTCCCAATCCAGGGTCCAGGCAACATAAAGGGGATAGGAGACCTGAAAGGTTACCGGTTCCGAAACTGCCGCGTTGCTGTCGGTTTGAACTTCAGCCACCAGTTCATATTTTCCCGGTTTCAAGGAAGAGGCATCCAAAGAGCCCTCAAAAAGGTTAGAACCCAGAGACTGCGCGCGCAGGCGTCCCACCACCTCCGTACCGGAAACCCGGTAGGAAAGGGTGGCATTGGGATAATCAGTCCAAAACTCATCTACCAAACGCACCTCAATCTTTAGGATCTTTTGCGCGCTGGTAAACTCATCTCCCAGCAAAATCCACTTTTTATTACCTTTAACCTCGGTAAAGATATCCTGGGAAGCCAGGGCCGGACGGGTCAAATCCTGCGCTTTAATATTGCTCTGGCGGAAATTAAAATACAAACCAAAAACCGCGCTCAAGGTAAGCGCTCCCAAAACAAGGTTACGAGTTAAATTCAATTTTTTCCCGGTCAAAATACCAGAAAAGGTCATGGCTTAATTATAGCGCGTTATCCTATAATAATCAAAGATTGGTGAGATACTTTAAGAGGCGGAGGCGCAGGGGAATAATCCCGGCAATTAGGGTTAAAACCACCGCCAGGGAAAGAAGAACTGGAATCTCCGACCAGCTGCGGTAGGGGATCAGGAAGGCAACGGAAGAGATAATGATGATGGTGTGCCAGATAAAGTAATCAAAGGCGTTTCTACCAAGATAAATGCCAAATTGGGCCAGTTTTTTAAATTTCTCAATCCCGGGCCAAAGAACGAGAACTCCGAAGGAGTAGGAGAGACCCCACAGAAGGTAGGCGATGGAAGGCGGCCAGCGCTCGGAAAGGTAGCCGGATTTAATAAGGGCGAAGAATCCTACTACCCCGGCGAAGAATAAGAGATACTTCAGCTTGCCGGTCTGATCGGCGGGATCAAAATGGCTCCCCCAGGTTGTGCCCCAAAGGAAAACAGGGAAGTAGGACAATATTCCCCAGCGGTTGAGACCGTCTAATCCCACCAAAAGTCCCTTAAGAACATCCCCGGCGGGGAAGTTCCAGGGTAGCTGGTAAAGGTAGCTGGCCAGCGCATAGATTAAAACCCCCACTAATGCTGCCATGACCGGTTGTTTTAAAAGCTTTTGAATTGGTTTTTGGAAAGCCAAGAGCAAAAGACCAAAGAAGACAAAGGTGGGGAGGAACTCGGTATAGGAGGGGAGATTGATGAAGAAGATGATTTGGAGAAATTCTTTTAAATTTAAAATTCCCCCTTCCCAAATGCTGGTGAGCCAGCTGGCGACAAAGTAATAACCCAACAAAAGCGCCCCAAGCCTTTTAATGGTTAGAGCTGTGTTCAGCTCACCTTTGCGCAGCCTTCGCATGGGTGTAGTACCAGGCATTGACATGGGTTAAGACCATGAAAAAGACGGAGGTGCCTTTCAAAAAGTCGAGGGAAAGGTCGCGCTTCAGTGTTACTGGTTTGGGATTAGCCACTTAGCAAAGTATAATAAACTTAAGGGCAAGGGCGCATAGCTCAGTTGGTTAGAGCGCTGCATTCACATTGCAGAGGTCCCTGGTTCGAGTCCAGGTGCGCCCACCAGAATTTGACTCAAAAATCTTAAAGAATGTCACTTAACAGGAAAGAAATTTCGAAGTTATTAAAAACCGATATTGCATATTTGGCAACCGCCAGTAACAAAGGGGAGCCGCACGTTAAACCAATTTGGTTTATTCACCACAACGACAGAATTTGGTTTGAAACTCATCTTCCAACACGTTCTTTTAGGAATATAAAAGAAAACAACAAGGTTATGCTCTGCTTTGGTGGAAGGGAAACTTATCTGGTTTGGGGAAAGGTTAAGTGGTACAAGGAAGAAGATTCTCCAATTCCTTTCCGAAAAATGTTGTGGGATAAATATGGACCCGACATGGATGATAGTTATATCCACCACAAAACCAGAATCTTTGAGCTAGAGGTAGAAAAGGAAGTCTCTTGGCACTACGCAGACCAGAACTGGGATTAGGAAGAGTACCCAAAACGCTAAACTACTTTGATGCCAGTTTACATTACTTATTTTGTTCACGGAACAACAACGGACAACGAAAAAGAAATTTCTTCGGGCTGGTCTGATGTAGAACTTTCCGATTCGGGAAGAAAGCAATCTATCGACCTAAAGGAAAATATTAAGGGTAAGAAGATTGATGCTGTTTTTTCCTCGGACTTAAAGCGGGCGGCTGACTCGGCGAAACTAACTTTTGAAGGAATCACACCCATTAAAACGGATAGTAGGTTAAGGGAGTGCAATTATGGTGACTACAACGGTAAACCTTCCGTGATTGTGGAACCACTGCAAGAGAAACACATTGAAGAAAGATTCCCGGGCGGGGAGAGCTATGAGGATGTGAAATTAAGAGTTGCCGATTTTTTAGATTTTCTGAGAAATAGTTACTCTGATAGGAAGGTAGCGATTGTTTCCCACAAAGCCCCCCAGCTTGCATTGGAAGTTCTTTTGAAAGGAAAAACATGGAAGGAAGCTTTCGCAGAGGATTGGCGGAAGACTAGATCTTGGCAACCGGGTTGGGAGTATTATCTTAAATAGCACCTATGTGGAGAAAAATCGCCGCCAACACCTTTTATCAGCTTTCAGGTAAAGGCTTTAGCATCCTAACAAATATCTTAATCGTGGCTTTGATTACCCGTTCTTTGGGAGTTGCCTTATTCGGGGATTATATTCTGGCCACAACCGTTCCGGCCTTTCTTTACTTCCTGGCCGACTTTGGATTGAATGCTATTTTCCTGCGGGAGGTTTCCCACGACAACCACCACACTCAAAAGTTTGGGAGCTTGTTTGCCTTAAGGTTGGGATTGGCGGCCCTGGCCATTATCCTGGGTTTAGGCTATGCCTTCCTCTATCCTCATAGTGATGTTTTGCGGCTGGCGATCGTTTTGTCCCTCACCACGGTTTTCTTCCAAGCCGCCTTTACGAGCTTAAATGCTCTCTTTCAGCACAACCTGCGCTACGATCTTTCGGTTGTTGCCACCATTTTCTCCCATGTGGTGGGGGCCGGATTAACGGTTTGGGGATACCTTAAGGGTTTTGGCCTCTTGTATTTTGTGGGAACTTGGGCCCTTTCTTATCTGATCCTTTTCCTGGGGGCATTTCTTTTCTCCCAAAAATTACCGGAGGGACCCCGCCTTAATTGGGACGGGAAATGGGCCCGGCGGCTTTTGACGCTCTCCTTGCCTTTGGGGCTGATGATGGTTTTCTCTCAGGTTAATTTCACCGCCGATGTTTTTCTTTTGAATGCCCTAGATTCCTCAGAGGCGGTGGGGATTTACCGGCTGGGATATAAGGTTTTTGAAAATATTTTGCCGATTCCTCTTTTCTTTGTGAATGCCTTGTACCCGGTGATGCTAGCCGATCATAAGCAGTCTTTGGCGGCTTTGATCCGTCGGTTAAAGCAGTCGCTGGGCCTTCTTTTGCTGGCGGCGCTTATTTTGATCTTGGTAACGGTGCCTTTATCAAGCTTTATTATTAGAATCTTGGGAGGAGCGGATTTTAGGGATGCCACTTTGGTGCTTCAACTTTTGGCTTTTTCCTTGCCCCTCTTCTTTGTGACGGCGCCGCTGCAATGGTTTCTGATAACAGTGGGGAAGGATAAAGTCTTGCCCGCAATTTATGCGGTTGCGGCTCTCTTGAATGTCTCCTTAAATTGGCTTTTTATTCCCCGCTACTCCTATTTTGCCTCAATCTTTGCCACCATCTTCTCGGAATTGATGATCTTGGTTCTTTTGGGATTTGCCTATTGGCGGTTTAAAAAGGGTGCTTACTCTGCAGAGTAGGTAACGGTCAGTTCGATTTTTTCCTGGTTACCGGCCTTATCCGTTGCGATAATGGTGATTTTGGTTTCCCCGCTTGGCAGGTTGGTGAGGGTGGTGGAGAAGCTGCCATCCCCTAAAACTCGAGCTTGGATGCTGTTGACCCGTACCGTTACCCCCGGGTCGGTTTTTCCCAAAACATTTACTTGATTCTTCTCACCGGTAATTTTCTGGCCGTTCTTGGGGGAGGAGATGGCGAGCTTGGGGGTCTTGGTGTCTAAGGTCACGATGAGCTCAGCGGATTTCTGGCTTTCGTTGCCGGCCAAGTCCTTGGCGGTGGCTGTAATCACATTTTTTCCTTCTTTTAAAGAAGCGTCTTTGAAGCTGAAGGTTCCGCCCGCTTCCGCAATGGCGGTGCCAGCATCTGATCCGTTAATCATGATCTTAACTTCTGCGGAAGGCTCGGCATAGCCGGAAATAGTCAAGGTCTTTTGTTTAGTGTAGGGGTTTAACGGGGAGAAGGTCGGCGGAGGAGGAGCTTGAGTATCGCCGGCCACTGTTCCTTTTTCGCCGGTAAAGATGGCCCAAAAGCCGCCAATGTGGGTTAAGCCGTTAATCCCTACATAATAAACAGTGGCCACAATTGCCACAATTGCCCCCAGTACCTTAAGGAAGCTTAAAAATTCATTGCGGTCCTGCCGGCTTAAAGAGCGCCAGCTCTTCTGCAGGTTTCTTTTTCGAACGACGTTGTACTTCTTCCAATGATTCATCTTCTTATGGAGCCGATGGTCGGAATCGAACCGACGACCTTTCCCTTACGAAGGGATTGCTCTACCAGCTGAGCTACATCGGCAGTTTCTTGCATCCTATATATTTTATCAACCCGCAAGAAGCGCAGCACCAATTGCGCCCGCGCCGGGGCCAAGGTTTGATGGCAAAATCACCACATCCTGGTCTTTTTTACCGTCGATTAACTCTTGGACTCTTTGTTTGGTTGCCTCGGCAAAGAGATCAAAATCGTTGGCGATACCCCCGCCTAAAACAATAACTTGCGGATCTAATATCTTCGCAACTTCTCCCAGGAAATCTCCCAAATTTCTGCCAAATCTAATCCAGAGATCTTGCGCAGTGGGATCCCCTTCTTTAGTTTTGGCGGCAGTCTCTTTGGCATCTTGTCCTTGATTTTTGAAAAATTTCTGGGAAGCAAGATCTTCGGCATCCAAACCATCCTTTTCATTTAGGATTGCTTGGCGAATTGCCGGCCAATCGCTTTTGTCGTAAAGCTTTCCATTCACCACTAAACCGCTTCCCAATCCACTGCCTAAGGTTACCCCAACTACTTTTTTAAAGCCTTTGCCCGCGCCGATCTTGGCCTCGGCATAGGTAAAGGCGAAGGCGTCATTAACTAAGGGAGCGGGGGTAATGCCGAAAATTGTTTTTATTTTTTCGGAGAGAGGAAAGTTTACAAGTTGGGGGAAGTTGCGGGCGGCGGCCAATGTGCCGTTTTTGGGATTTCCCGGAACGCCGACACCGATCCTGCTGATAGTAATTTCTTTGCTATTTAGCTCTTCTTTTAGTTTAGTTAGTATTTCAACTAACTCTTCCAAACTGGGAGGAGTGTTGGGGTAGCTTCCTTCCGCTACTTTCTTGTCCTCTTTTAAAACAGCAAAGTGAATTTTACTGGCTCCAATATCCAATCCCAGAGTTGCCATTGCCTTATTTAAGCAACAAATTCAATCCCTCCTCAAATTCGGCTAAAGTAAAAGATGTGAAAGCCGTTCTATCGCGAAATTTAAAAGCCGCGGGGTTGGTTATTTTGTTAGCGCTTTTGGTTTTGGCGGTTTTGAAGTGGTTTTTGATTCCTTTGGCATCTTCCGCCGAGTTTCAGAGCTTGGTTTTTCGGTTGGGATTCTGGGGATATTTGATTGTTGTTTTCTATACTGTCTTATCCCATATCTTTGCTCCCTTGTCCGGTGCGCCGGCGATGGCCTTGGCCTTCTCCTTGTATGGGCTGGGGATCGGTTTGATTTTGCTCTACCTGGCAAGCCTATTGGGTGCGACCGCCAACTTTTGGATCAGCCGCACTTGGGGAAGAAGATTGGTAAGGAAGTTGGGCGGGAAGCAGACCTTAAAGGAAGTGGATGAGTTCTCCAAAGTTTCCGGGAAAAGGGCGCTGTGGGCGACCCGGCTTTTGGGCTTCGCTGTTTTTGAGGTGGTTTCTTACGCGGCTGGCTTAACCGGAGTTAGATTTAATGACTATCTTTTGATTACGGCTTTGGGCAACCTTCCCATTTATCTTTTTACATATCTTATCTTTGTCTCTGCCAAGGTAGGGGATGAGGTTTTCATCTTGGTCTGGGTTATCTCCGTCTTTCTGGCCGGAGCGGTTTTCCTGGGGCTGGTCCACTCCTACAACCGGGGGCGAAGAAATGGCCGCTTTAAGCGAATCTTAAGAAGGTTCTTTTAAATTTTGCTGTCAAATCCCGTCGGGACCGCCATTTGCGGCGGTAGTTCAGTGGTAGAACGCTTCCTTCCCAAGGAAGAGGTCGCCGGTTCAAGCCCGGTCCGCCGCTCCACTTTGTTTTACCCCCTCTTTTACTTGTAATATTTAATTTATTCGTGGAATCCACCAAATTATCCAATTCTTCAATTGCCCGTCTTTTAAGAGAAATTTCCGCTGCTTATGAAATCAAGGGAGAAAATCAATTTAAGGTCAGAGCCTACGATACCGCGGCCGACTCGATTGAACACGCCACATCCGAGGTGAAGGATTTGTGGGAGGAGGGAAGGTTGGGTGAATTACCGGGGGTGGGAGAGAGCATCGCCAGTCACTTGGATGAATATTTTCGAACCGGCAAAGTTAAACATTTTGATGATGTTAAGAAGAATCTTCCTTCGGGGATGTTTGCTTTTTTTGGCTTGGAAGGGATTGGCCCCAAAACTGCATTCAAGCTGGCTAAGGAGCTAAAAGTTAAGGATAAGGATGAGCTTCTAGTGGCCCTGGCCAAGGGCAAGGTTGCTAAGCTTCCCGGCTTTGGCAAGAAAAGCGAGGATCTTATTCGTCAGGCGCTGGAAACTCGCAAGGTTGAGGAAGGGCGCATTCTTTTACCCATTGCTTTCTCCGTGGCCGAGAAGTTGATTGAAGAGATCAAGAAATTGCCGGGTGTTACCCGAGCCGATCCTTTGGGCTCTCTAAGGCGGATGGTTTCGACGGTGGGGGATATTGATATTGGGGTCGCAACCGATAAGTCTAAAGAAGTGGTAGCGGCTTTTACCAAACTCCCCAGTGTAGCTCGCGTCCTAGGGGCGGGAGAAGCGAAAGCTTCCGTGGTCTTAAAAACGGGGCGGCAGGTGGATATCAGGGTCCACAACCCCAAAAGCTACGGGGCCTTACTTCAATACTTTACCGGCTCCAAATCCCACAACATTCATTTGAGAAAGATTGCCAACTCCAAGGGACTTTCCTTTTCTGAGTATGGAGTCAAGAAATACCAAAACGGAAAAATTACCGGAGACTACATTCCCACGGAAACTGAAGAAGCTTTATATAAATTACTGGATATGCAGATGATCCCGCCGGAACTTAGAGAGGATACCGGTGAGATTGAAGCGGCCCAAGAAGGAAAAATCCCCTCCCTGGTCTGGGTGGATGACATTCAAGGCGAGGTCCATGTCCACACTACCAATTCCGATGGGGAAGAGACGGCCGAGACGATGGTGGCGGAAGCTATTTCCCTGGGGAGAAAGTATGTGGGGATTTCCGATCACGCCCCCTCGGTCCAGACCCGGGGGTTCGCGGAAGCCAAGAAAGAAATATTAAGGCGAAGGAAGGAAGTTGAGGATTTGAATAAAAAGTATGGTGGAAAAATTAAAATCTTTTTTGGGGCGGAAGGGCTTTTAACCAGCCTAAGGATGTGATTACCAAGCGCATCCTTACCATTTTAGAAAATCCCTACGTCAACGCCTTGGGCCACCCCACTGGAAGATTATTGGGGGAGAGGAAAGCTTACGAGGTGGATTGGGAGAAGGTCTTTACCGCTGCCCAAGAAGGGGGAAAGTTTTTGGAAATTAACTCCTACCCTTCCCGCTTGGACTTGCCGGATGGGCTGGTGAAGCTCGCCAAGGTCAAAAATATTAAGTTTCTCATCTCAACTGACGCTCATCGCCTGGCCCACTTCCAAAATTTAAAGTTTGGGGTAGCGGTGGCTCGGCGGGGCTGGTGCTCTAAGGCGGACATTGTTAACACTCTTAAACCGGAGGAATTTGCTAAAGTATTCAAGGTAAGGGGGTGATTTTTTGAATGAGCTTAACCAACTACGTTTTAATTGTCTTAGGAGCCCTGGCGCTTTTTGCCTTTTGGCTTTACAACTCCCTCGTGCGGGCCAAAACCCGGGTGGAGGAGGCTTGGAGCCACATTGATGTTCAACTTAACCGGCGGGCGGATTTAATTCCAAATCTGATTGAAACCGTGAAAGGCTATGCCAAGCACGAGAAGGGGATTTTTGAGAATGTGACCAAAGCCCGCTCGGCCTTGCTCGGTGCCAAGACGGTAAAGGAATCCGAGGAAGCCGACAATATGCTGACCGGAGCCCTAAAAACTATTTTTGCGGTGGCGGAAAATTACCCCAACCTCAAAGCATCAGACAACTTTAAGGAGTTGCAGGATGAACTGGCGGATACGGAAAACAAGATCGCCTATGCCCGGCAGTTTTACAACGGCAATGTGCGGGATTTCAATATCCTCATAAAGTCCTTCCCCAACGTCCTTTTAGCCTCCGTTTTGGGCTTTAAGGCGGCGGAGTTCTTTGAAGTCAACCAAGAAACCCGCAAGAAGCCGGAAGTGAAGTTTTAAGGGGCAAGATGACGCTTTACAGCCAAATCGCCGCCAACCGTCGGCGCACGTTCTTTTTGTTCTTCTTTACTTTTTTGATTATCATTTTCTTGGGCTACCTTTTTGGCGCTTATTACGGGAACGCCGCTTCCGGGGCGCTTTTAGCTTTTGCTTTCACCATTGTTTATTCCTTAACTTCTTACTTCTTCTCGGCCGATATTGTCTTGTCCGTCTCGGGGGCGAAGCCGATTACAAAAAGCGCCAACCCCTACCTTTATCGGATGGTGGAAAATCTTTGTATTGGAGCCGGATTGCCAATCCCTAAGATTTACCTTATTAACGAGCCGGCGCTAAATGCTTTTGCCACCGGAAGAGATCCAAAGAATGCGGTAGTAGTGGTTACCAGAGGTCTTTTGGAGAGCTTGGAAAACGAGGAGTTGGAGGGGGTTTTAGCCCACGAACTTTCCCACATTCAAAACCAGGACATCAAGGTGATGACTTTGGCCGCGGTTTTGGCTGGATCAATTGTGATGCTGGCGAATATTTTCTTAAGAAGTTCGAGCTGGGGGAGTTCTCGACGGAAAGGAGGGGCCGGAGTTTTAATTTTGTTTGGTTTACTGTTAGCTCTTCTTTCTCCGGTGATTGCCCAACTCATAAAATTAGCGATTTCCCGCCAGCGGGAGTTCTTAGCCGATTCCGCGGGAGTCCTTTTAACCCGTTATCCGGAGGGGTTGGCGAAGGCCTTGGAAAAGATTTCGAAAGATCCGATGCCCTTGCAGCATGTTTCGGAGGCGACCGCCCACCTTTACATCAAAAATCCCTTAATCAAGGGAATGTTTGCGAGCATGTTTTCCACCCATCCCCCGGTGGAGGAGCGCATCCGACGGCTGCGGGCGGCCTAATTTTTTCTTGACAAGCAGGAAAGTGAATCTATAATTCAGGTAACTAACTCTTTTAGGAGGAGAGATGGCGAAAAAACCTGGAAGAACAGTTCCCGCTTTTCCAAACTCATTTCCCTACAATGAGCTTTTGCTTCGCGGGAAACTTTCGGCCAAGACTCGTACTTGGCGTTGGAGCCATACGGGCTTGACGTTGCTTTACACATCCGCCCGCACCGCTCGGGATGTAGCGGAAGCATACGGTCTTGATCCCAAAATTGCTTCTCGGGGCGTCCTCGTTGGGGTTGGCGAACTTTTACCAGTTCGCTTAGTCACCATTGCTGAAGCCCGGAAAATTGAGAAAGAATTTTCCAATCAAAAATTCGGGGTGGCTGTTTTTGCGGGTCCCTACCGGTACGCTTTCAAGAATTTGCGCCGATTCAAGAAGCCCGTCCCATTCCGGCCGCCTCGCGGGGCCGTCAGGACTTTTAATGTACCGCTTAAAATTGTGGCGAAAGCCCTCAAAGAAAGCGGCATTACGGTCTAATTTCTATAAATCGTCTTCTCCCCAAGAAGGCGATTTTTCTTTTTAAATTTCAATCTTCCTAAGGAATTTCGTGCTAAATTTAAGCGATGGTAAAAGCTCCCGCTTTGGATATTGACTACATCGCCAAACTCGCTCGTCTAACCTTAACTTCCTCTGAAAAAGAACGTTTTTCCCGCGAACTTAAAGATGTTTTAGTGCATGTTGAGAAGCTCAAGGAGCAGGATTTAAAGGAGGTAGCCCCCACCTTTCAAACCACCGGTTCCACCGATACGCTGCGAGAGGATGCGATAGAGGAGAAACGGATTCTTTCTCCTAATGAAGCTTTAGCCAATGCGAAAAGCAAAGAACGCGGCCTCTTTAAAGTGCCAAAAGTTCTATGATGATTACTGAACTTCCCCTTGCCAAAATTGCCGAAGGAGTATTCAAGGGGACTTTCAGTGCGGTGGAGGTTTTGCAGGAATTTTTAAAAAACATTGAGAAGCGCGAATCCAAGCTCAATGCTTTTATCACGGTTGCGGCGGAAGAGGCTTTAGCTTCCGCCAAGAAAGTAAAAAAAGGCCAAAAGGGAAAACTCTTAGGCGTTCCCTTGGCTTTAAAAGACAACCTTTCCACCCGGGGAATTAGAACCACCGCCGGCTCCAAGATCATTGAAGATTACATTCCCCCTTACAATGCGACCGTGGTGGATAGAATTTTGGGAGAAGGAGCAGTGGTTTTGGGCAAAACCAATATGGATGAGTTTGCGATGGGAGCCTCGACCGAAAACTCAGCCTACGGGCCGACGCGAAATCCGGTGGATGAGGAAAGGGTACCGGGGGGTTCCTCGGGAGGCTCGGCAGCAGCAGTGGCCGCCCAGCTGGCTCCGGCGGCCCTGGGATCGGATACCGGGGGCTCCATCCGCCAACCGGCCGCATTTTGCGGGGTAGTGGGCTTGAACCCCACCTACGGGGCCGTTTCCCGCTACGGAGTGATTGCTTTAACCTCTTCCCTCGATCAGGTTGGTCCCTTAGCCAAGACGGTTGCGGATGCCCGCTATCTGTTTAATGTCATTGCCGGCAAAGACTCCAAAGACGCTACCACCGTTGCCGGAAAGTTTACTAAAGCAGTCGGGATTAAAAACTTAAGAGTGGGGATTCCACAAGAATATTTGAAGGAAGGGTTGGAGAGCGGGGTTAAGGAACGGATTAAGAAAGTAGGAGAGTATCTAGCGGGCTTGGGAGCAAAAGTTTCGGAAGTCTCTCTGCCCCACACCCAATACGGCTTGGCCGTCTACTACATCATTACCCCCTCGGAAGCTTCCTCCAACCTGGCCCGCTTTGACGGGGTGCGTTACGGAGTGCAGGAAGAGGGGAAAGATATTTTGGAGCTGGTCTCCCGCTCCCGAGGAAAGGGCTTTGGGGCGGAGCCCAAGCGGCGCATTATCTTGGGTACCTTTGCCCTCTCCTCCGGCTATGCCGATCAGTATTATCTGCAAGCTACAAGAATGAGAACCTTAATTTCCAAAGACTTTGAGAAAGTTTTTCAAAATGTGGATCTTCTTTTGACCCCTACCACCCCCACCACTGCTTTTAAGATCGGGGAGGTAAAGGATCCGCTGTCAATGTATTTGGCCGATGTCTTTACCATTCCCGCCAAGCTGGCCGGGCTGCCGGCTTTATCGGTGCCCGCTGGCACCATTCATAACCTTCCAGTAGGAGCGCAGCTGATCGGGCCTAAGTTTTCGGAGGAGATGCTCTTTGGAGTGGGGGAGGAGATTGAGAGGGAAAAATGGTCTTAAACTTCTTGTTTGGCAAAAGAGAAAGAAAACCGGAGGTGGGTCTTTTGAAACCCCAAGACAAGGATTATTTGGCCGGGGAGTGGGGGAGGGTCGAGCAGCTTTTAACGGCGGGTCGTCCCAGCGCCTACAAAGAAGCGGTCATCACATCGGATAAGATGCTGGACTTTGCCTTGAAGGGAATAATTGCGGGAGAAACCATGGGGGAACGCTTGAAGAACGCGAGGGAGGGCTTCTCCCCCGAGGTCTATCAAGGGCTTTGGGATGCTCACAAGATGCGTAATTCCCTGGTGCACGAAGCTTCTTTTGATTTGACGGTTTCGGTAGCGAAGGATGTTTTGGCAAAGTTTCAGAAAGGGTTTCAGTCCCTGGGAGTGAGGATTTGAAGATGGCAAAAGGAAAACAAACCAAAAATTACGTTGCGGTAATTGGGCTGGAGGTGCATGTGGAGGTTAAAACCAAATCCAAGATGTTCTGTGGTTGTCCGGCCGATCCTTTTGGCCGAGAACCCAACAGTGCAACTTGCCCAGTTTGCTTGGGGCTGCCCGGAGCTCTTCCCGTCCCCAACCGCTTAGCGATTGAAAAAACGGTTTCCTTGGCCAAGACTTTGGGCTGTTCGATTACCAACTTCTCCCACTTTGAACGCAAGAACTACTTTTACCCGGATCTTTCGAAGAGCTTTCAAATCAGCCAGTATGCGGGACCGGTCGGAGCTTTGGGGAATTTTGAAGGGATTACAGTGCGGCGAGTGCACTTGGAGGAAGATACCGGCAAGCTCCTGCATGAGGCGGATAAAACCCTAATCGCCGGAAAAGGTTTCCAATTTCTTGAAAAATCTGCGGACTTTGGTTACCCACCATAAGATCTCGGATGCCGACATGGAGAAAGGTTCCATGAGGTTGGAAGCCAATATTTCCTTAAAAGAGGAGGGAGCGAAAGAGCTGCCTCCCTACAAAGTGGAGCTTAAAAACATCAACTCCTTTGCTTTCTTAAAAAGCGCGTTGGAATTTGAAATTAAAAGACAAGAAGAAATTTTGCGGGGTGGGGCAAAAGTTTTGCAGGAAACCCGCGGCTATGATTCCAAGAAAGGGGAAACCTTCTCCCAAAGGGTGAAGGAGGAGGCCTTCGATTACCGCTACTTCCCCGAGCCGGATATCCCGCCCTTAACCGGCAAATCCTTAAAAGGCGGGGAAGAAGTGCCGTCCTTGTCATCCGTTAAGGAGGAATATCAAAAAATGGGACTGCCGGAAAATTATGTGAAGGTCTTCCTAGCCGATCGGCAGCTGGCGGAGGTTTTTGCGGAGCTTAAGGATTTAATTTCCCCCAAGGAAGCCGCCAATATCATCGTTAACAAGCGCTTTGGTGATCCCAAGAAGGTCGCCGCCTCCGAACTGGCCGCCGCTTACAAAGTGAAGGAGGAAAAGACGGTTTTATCGGAAGAGGAGATGCGCAAAGTGGCGGAAAAAGTACTGCTTGACAACCCCGGCCCGGTAAGCGATTATGCTAAAGGCCAGCAAAACGCCCGCCAATTTTTATTTGGTAAATTAATGAAGGAAGCCGCGGGGAAAATTGACCCAAAGTCCGGCCAACGCGTGTTGCAAGAACTTCTTGATGCCCGAACTTAAGCTCTTAGAACAGCAAACTGCCTACGAAATGGTAACCCGCCCGGAGCGGCTTAAGGAAGTGGCGCATGCCCTCTCCGGAGAGCCGATCTTAGGGGTCGACGTGGAGGCCACTGGTTTGGATCCCCACACCGCCCAAGTTCTCTTGGTGCAAGTCTCAACTCCCGATCGGGCTTTCGTTTTTGATGCCCGGATTTTGGATCTTTCTCCCCTATCTTCTCTTTTTTCCGATGAAAATATTTTAAAGTTGGCCCAAAATGCCAAATTCGACTACGGGATGATCAAAGCTCAGCTGGGAATGGAAGTCAAAAACATCTTTGACACCATGCTGGCGGAGCGGGTTTTAACGATGGGCGTTTCCCGCGACAATTCTCTGCGCTCTCTTTCCCGTAAATATTTGGATGTGGAGCTCTCCAAGGAAACCCGGGAAACCTTTTACAACCACACTCGAGCCTTCTCCAAGCGCCAGATCGAGTATGCCGCCAAGGATGTCTTGGTTCTTTTTCCCATCCGGGAAAAGCAGGAATCACAGTTAAAGAAGGAGGGACTGTGGGAGGTGGCCCAGCTGGAGTTTGCTTTAGTCCCGGTTGTGGCCGAGATGGAATTGCGGGGATTTTTGATTGATGTTGCCAAATGGCGGGGAGTGATTGAGGAGTACCGCAAGAAAGCGGCGGAGGTTTCCCAAAAGATCCAAGCCGAGCTGCGGCCCTATTCCCGCCATACCCAAACCGATCTCTTCGGCAATCAAGTGGATGTAGTCAACTTAAACTCGCCCTCGCAGGTTTTGGAGGCTTTTAGGCGGGTGGGGCTGGATTTGCCCTCCACCGGGGAGGGAATCTTGTCCCAGTATGATCACCCCTTGGCCAAGCTTATGTTGGAGCACCGAGGATATGAGAAGATCACCACCGCCTTTGGGGAAAACCTCTTGTCCAAGATTAATCCCAAGACGGGGCGGGTCCACCCCGACTATATGCAGATTGGGGCCGATACGGGGCGCTTTGCCTGCTCCAACCCCAACCTCCAGCAGATTCCGACGGAATCGCTGTTTCGGGACTGCTTTATTGCCTCACCCGGCTACAAACTGGTGATCGCCGACTATTCCCAGATTGAGCTTCGCATCATGGCGGATTTGTCGGGGGATCCGGTCTTCGTGAAGGCTTTTAAGGACGATGTGGACTTGCACGCCCTAACCGCTTCCCAGATGTTTAATATCCCCCTAAAAGAAATCAGCAAGGAAAAGCGCTTTCAGGCCAAGTCCATTAACTTCGGTTTGATGTATGGGCGGGGAGCTCGTTCCTTGGGGGTGCAGCTGGGGGTCACGGAGGAGGAGGCGATTAAACTCTTGAACAAATACTTTAGCCAATACAAGCGGGTTAAAAACTGGCTCGATCAGGTTTCCAAGGATGCAGTTAAGCTGGGCTTCAGCCAAACTATGAGCGGGCGCAAACGCTACTTCCAGAAGGTTTCGACGGGGGACCCCGGGTCCGAGCGGATGGTTGCCTATATTGAGCGGCAAGGCAAGAACACTCCCATTCAAGGGACTTCGGCGGATATGACCAAATACGGGCTGGTTTATGTTTGGAACCGGTTTAAAAAGGAGGGATTGGACGCTACCCCCATCCACACCGTTCATGACGAGATTGTCTGCGAAGTTAAGGAAGACCAAGCCCAAAAAGCTGTTAAGATATTAGAGGAGGAGATGGCCCGCGCAGGCGAACGTTTCCTCAAGAACGTACCAGTCAAGGTGGATGGTGTTGTTTCTGACATTTGGGAACACTAACGCGCTAGTTTATTTAGCAAAGCCGTCTTGACTTTGCTAAATTGGTGTTTAAACTAAGAAGAGTAACCGAACTATGATTTGCCAAAACTGCGGCAAGAGACAAGCCGTTTTCCAAACTCACCAGCTCGTGGAGGGGCGGCCCACGATTGTTTATCTGTGCGAGGTGTGCGCGGAGGAATTTAGAAGCGGCGCTCAAAGCAACCGCACCACCGCTTTGGAGCAGTACGGGCGCGATATTACCGCGATGGCCGAGGAAGGCAAACTTGACCCAGTCATCGGCCGCAAGAAGGAAATTGAGCGCGTCATTCACATTCTCTCCCGTAGAACCAAAAATAACCCCGTTTTAATCGGTGATCCCGGCGTGGGCAAGACCGCGATTGTGGAAGGGTTGGCCCAGAAGATTGTGGACGGGGATATTCCCGAATCCTTAAACGGAAAAAGAATTATTTCTTTGGATTTAGCCCTGATGCTGGCGGGGGCCAGCCACCGGGGGGAGTTTGAGGAGCGTTTGAAGCAGGCTCTGGAGGAGGTTACCAAAGCCCGGGGCGAGATTATCCTCTTTATTGATGAGCTTCACACCGTGGTGGGGGCCGGAGCGGCCCAAGGAGCAATTGATGCCTCTAACATGCTCAAACCCTCGCTGGCCCGCGGCGAGCTGCAATGCGTGGGCGCCACCACCTTGGATGAGTATCGCCGCCATATCGAAAAGGACGGAGCCTTGGAGCGGCGGTTCCAGCCGGTCGTGGTGAAGGAGCCTTCCCAGGATGAGACTTTTGAAATTCTTAAAGGTTTGCGTCCCAATTACGAGGAGCACCACCGGGTGCGGATTTCCGATGAAGCCCTAAAAGCGGCGGTGACCTTATCTTCCCGCTACATTGCTGATCGGTTTTTGCCGGATAAGTCGATTGATCTACTGGATGAGGCCTCAGCGCAAAAACGCTTAAGGGAGATGGCGACCGATCCGGCCGCTCTTTCCCGAGCTTCCGAGGAGATGCGCCGCTTAAAGAGCAAGCCGCGAAAAACCTTAGCCGAGATGGAGCGGATTGAAGAATTATCCCTAATGGAAAAAGAAAAGGTGGGTTCCTGGCGGCCCAACAAGATGGAAAGCATTCCCGAGGTGACCGCCCAGGACGTGGCCAAGGTGACCGCTTCCATTACCGGCATTCCGGTTGAGGATCTTTCGGAGGATGAAAGAAAGCGCTTAACTAATTTAGAGAAGAAGCTGCATGAGAGTATCGTCGGACAGGATGCAGCGGTCATGTCGGTTTCCTCCGCGATTCGGCGGGCGCGGGCGGGCTTGAAGGATCCCAACCGCCCGGTCGGTTCCTTCATTTTCCTGGGTCCTACCGGAGTGGGAAAGACGGAGCTTGCGAGAGCCTTAGCGGAAGCCTTATACGGGGATGAGAGCATGATGGTGAGATTGGACATGTCCGAATACGGGGAGCGCCACACTGTTTCGCGGATGATTGGCTCCCCTCCCGGCTACGTTGGGTATGAGGATGCCGGGCAGCTGACGGAAGTGGTGCGGCGCAAGCCCTTCTCCATCATTTTGTTTGATGAAATCGAGAAGGCCCACCCCGATGTCTTTAACATTCTTCTTCAAATCTTGGAAGACGGGCGCTTAACGGATGCCCATGGTAGGACCGTGGACTTCAAGAATACGATTTTGATTATGACCTCCAATGTGGGGACGGCGGATTTGTTTGAATCCGGGGTCGGATTTGGGGAAGGCAAGAGATCCCGCGATTATGAGGCCATCAAGGACTCCCTGACCGCCCAGCTGCAGAAAAGCTTCCGACCGGAGTTTTTAAACCGCATTGATGATGTCATTGTCTTTCACCCCCTGGATGAAGGACAGGTGCGCCAAATTGCCGATATCCTTTTAAAGGAGAGCAACAAGCGCCTTCTTCAGTCACATGAGATGAGCTTGGTGGTTTCCGTCAAAGCGCGAAACTACCTGGCCAAGCGGGGTTTTAACCCCGAGCTGGGAGCCCGCCCCTTGCGCCGGCTTATTCAGCGGGAAGTGGAGGACCCTATTTCCAATGGAATCGTGTCGGGGGAGTATGGAGAGGGGGACTTGGTTGCGATTGATTTATTGGATGATAAGCTTAGCTTTAGGGTTAAAAAGAAAGCCCGCGTCAAAGTCTAATGGAAAAAAAAGAAATTCAGGAGGAAAAGTTAACCTTTAAGCCCGGAGATACGCTTAAGGTCTTTTGGAAGATCAAGGAAGAGGATAAGGAGCGGGTTCAGCCTTTCGAAGGCACTTTAATTGCCCAAAAAGGTGCGGGCAACACCCAAACCATTACCGTTCGGAAACTAGGAGTGGCCGGGGTGCATGTGGAGCGGATTTTTCCCCTTTCTTCCCCCAATATTGAAAAGATTACCGTCACCAAAAAAGGCCAAGCCCGTCGCGCCAAGCTTTACTATTTAAGGGATAAGAATTAAATCAAATCTTCTGAGGAAGGAAGGTCTTGGGGAGAAACTGGCCCTTTCTTAGGAGGGGGAGTTAAGCGCTGAACCCGGGCCACGGTTCCGTCCTCAAACATCACTTTTATTCCCCTTGGATGGAAGGGTTTGCTGGTTAAGATTCGCTGAACTACTCCCTCGGTTAGATCATCGGTGCCGTAGTTTCTTTTCTCAATCGCCCAAACCCGCTGGCCTACTTTAATTTCTTGGCGGGAGGGAACTTGGTTATCTTCCATTGGTGTTATGATTTTGTCTGTTAAAATTGTATTACATCGTCGCAGGCTCGTAGCTCAGCGGTTAGAGCACCGGCCTTTTAAGCCGGGTGTCGTGGGTTCGAATCCCACCGGGCCTACCAGGGCCCCTTCGTCTAATGGTTAGGACATTGGCTCTTCAAGCCAGTAACACGGGTTCGACTCCCGTAGGGGCCACCA
>Ga0076304_112_pt1 | contig 20866 bp, 16 predicted proteins | sample RifGroC1_FD_67988 | JGI IMG/M metagenome (GOLD analysis project Ga0076304, IMG submission 67988) | candidate division CPR1 bacterium GW2011_GWC1_49_13 | reverse complement strand
GGCTTCCGGTTGGATTCTTCCGGGCGCACCAGCTACCAAATTGGTACCCAGACGGGGCTTTGGAACTTGAGTGCCAAAACTCAGCCCTACCAGCCCAATGCGGCTGATCAAAACAAAAGCGGCGGGGACAGTTTGAACCTTTGGGAGTTCCCCAACAACGGGGCCGACTCCTATGCTTTCAGTGCGAACGAGATGTATGAGCGCTTTACGGCCAATTTAGGCACTGGGATTTTAAACAATAAAAAGATGGTGACCTACCTCTCCCACCCGGAGTGGTTTAGCGTGGATAACCCCAAGCTCAAGGAGCTTTTTGGAAAAGTGAGCAAAAAGACTTACCAGGCGGACGCCGGACCGGTGATTTATATTACACTGGAAGAAGCCCAGAAAATTTGGGCCTCCTATGAGCGCTAACCTGCTTTGGACCTATTTAGTTGAGTTAAAACTTCCCTTCGAAAACCGCCTTCTAATCTTTGGAGCTTTGATTGCGGCCTTGGTTTTGGCCAATCTCTTTCACTTCATCGTTAAAAAACGGGAAACATGGCTGGGGGTCACCAGCTACCTTAAGCGGGTGGAGGCATCCCGCTTCCGCCTGCCGGAGATTAAATTCCTGCGCTGGCTGGACGGGGCCTGGCGCAAGCTTCTGATTGCGGAGTTCATGTTCCTGCGCCACGGCAACTTCGCCCCCTACAACCTTTCGATTGGAACCACCCTTTTGGTCTTAACCCTGGCCACCTTATTTTCCCGCCCCTACATCCTAAGCTCCAGCCCCCAAAACGGCAGCTTTATGCTCAATGCTGACCAGACCATCGACTTGGAATTCAGCCTCCCGGTTGATATTGCGGAGCTTTCCTTAAATGTCTCCCCCGAAACGGAAGGGAACTGGGACTTTGCCCGCACTATTTTCAATATCCCGATCACCTGGCGCGCGAAGTTCTATCCCGCCCAATCCTTCTACCCAGAATCCAAGATTGTAATTTACGTGGTGGGATTAAAATCCCTTTGGAACCCCGCCACCGTACATGAGCAGGCAGTGGAGTTCTTTGCCCCCAAACTGCCCCAAGTAATCTCAATCAACCCCTCCTCCGGCAGCCAGCTGGTGCCGGTCAATACCCAAGTTGAAGTGGAATACGACTCCGTGATCGGGGACTTTGTGAAGCTGGATTTCCAAATCTCTCCCAAGCGCGAGCTGACCGTCCTGCAAAACGGCGGTACCCGGCAGGTTTTGGGGTTTGACCAGGAACTGGAGCAGGGCAAAAGCTATACCCTGGTCATAAACCGCACCCCCCGCACCTATGAAACCTCAACCGGCAAAGTCTTAGATGTGGGGGAAACCGAAAGGATCCAGGAAGTGAAGTTTAAAACCGTCGATGCCCCTCTTTTGGCCTCGTATTCCCCCACCGGAGAAGCCGTCCACCCCGATTCCCCCATCAAAGTAACTTTTAAGGAGCCGATGGATACCCAAAGCGTGGAGGAAAGTTTTGCCGTCTCCCCCACCGTTTCCGGCGCCATCTCCTGGGAAGTGGACAACCGCACCTTCATCTTTACCCCCCTCGACTACTTGCCGAAGGAAACGGCCTACCAGGTTACCTTTAAAAAAGGTCTGAAAAATATTTACGGCGGGGTAACGGCAGAAGATTTAAAGTTTTCCTTCACCACCATCGGCAAGGTTAAGGTCACCAGCATTTACCCGGGAAGCGGCACCACGAACCTGGATCCTACGAAAACCAACGTTGTCGTGGAGTTTGACCAGGAAGTAAACCACAGCTCCGCGCAAAGCAAACTTTCCTTAACTCCCGCGGTTTCCGGCTCTTTTCTTTGGGATGGGAACAAGCTGATTTACACCACCGCCGGCAAGCTCGCCTACAACCAAAGCTATACCGTTAAGGTCGCCAGTGGCGTTAAAACGGTAAACGGCTTGGACTCGACCCAGGCCTTTACCGCAACCTTCACAACCCGCTCGCAAACCGTGGAGCTGGCCGTCCCCCAGTTTTACCAAAACCCCCAAACCCAAACCTTCAACTGCAACTTGGTTGCGACCAAAATGGCCTTAGCATATCGGGGGATCAGTGTTTCGCAAGAGCAGGTTAAAGCCGCTTTGGGAGTAGGGCAAAACCCCAACGCCGATTTTGTCGACGGTTACGGCGTCCATTATCCTCCCATTTCCCAATACCTCACCAGTTTGGGGGTTAAACATACCGTTAAGGTCGGCTGGAACCTCACCGGCCTCGCGCAGGAGGTAGAGCGGGGCAACCCCGTCATCTTGTGGTGGTACAACCGCTACAGCCAGCCTAAAGGAACCTTTACCCTTTCCGGCGGCTACACCGGCTACAAGGGCATGCACTCGGAGGTGGTGCGGGGCTTTACCGGCTCCTCCTCCTACCCCATTAAGCTTTTGGTCAACGACCCTTGGCGGGGCCAGCTGGTTTACGACCGGGCGCTCTTTTTGGCCACCTGGGCCTACTTTAATTACACTGCGATTGTCGTTTACCCCTAACCCTTAACCACTCCTTGGAATTTGTTTTATAATGGAGCGTGCTTTTCAAGATCTTAAAAGGTATTACCACTTTCCTTCTGGAAATCGCCGAAACGGCGATCATGGCCGTTTTAATTTTTCTGGCCCTCTACCTTTTCCTGGTGCGGCCCCATCAAATCCGAGGCGATTCCATGGTCCCCAACTTTAGAAACGGGGAAAACCTCTTAACCGAGATGGTCTCCTACAACATCCTCAAGCGGGCCCCAACCCGAGGCGAGGTAATTGTCTTTCGCTCCCCCGAACAGCCCAACCTAGACTTCATTAAAAGAATCATTGGTTTACCCGGAGAGAAGATTAAGCTGGAAAACGGCGATGTCTTTATCATTAACGACGAAAATCCCGGCGGCTTCCTTTTGAACGAACCCTACTTGGAAGAAGGAACCCAAACCACCGGAAGAAGAAACATTAAAGACGGGGAGCTCTTTACCATTCCGGATGAGCAGTATGTTGTCTTTGGGGACAACCGGGAGCGCTCCTCGGACTCGCGGGAATGGGGCGCCATTGGGAAAGATGCGATTGTGGGGCGGGTTTGGCTTCGCTACTGGCCGCCCAACGCCTTAGGACTCATTAGTCCTGCTACTTATTAACTTCATCAAAAGCTAGGAAATTTATTTAACCGAAGCGACGAGCTTGCCTTTTTTCTGGGTAAAGGAAACTTTCCCCGCGCGGGCAGCAAAGAGGGTAAAATCGCGCCCCATCTTCACTCCCACCCCTGGATTAACCCGGGTGCCCCGCTGGCGGATAATAATCGATCCCGCCAAAACCGGCTGGCCGCCGGAAACTTTAAGCCCCAGTCTTTTGCCGGAAACGCGGGTTTTTTGACGGGCTTTAGAACCGCCCGCTTTCTTATGTGCCATCTTATTTTCCCCCCTCCGTGATCTTTACTACTTCAATCTTGGTTAAATGGGCCCGGGCTCCCCTCACCCGCCGATAGCGGGACTTGGCTTTGTAGGTTGCAACCCGGATTTTTGGCCCTTTTTGCGGGCCGATAATCTTATAAGAAATAGTTCCTTTTCCAATCTGCGGCTCCAAAACCATCGCCGGAACTTTTTCGGTTGATCCTTCTTTGCCGGCCAGCTTGGCCACCAAAAGCTCATCACCCTCTTTAACCAAATATTGGGTTCCGCTGATGGTTAAAATTGCCAGTCCCGTTGACTTTGCGACTGGTTTAGTTTCCGCCTTAACGGCTTTGGCGGTTTTGGGTTTTGCAGTTTTTGTAATTTTTCTCTTTTCCATCGCCTTTTGAGTCTATCACGCTCTTTTCCGAAGTTCTAGATTGGTTCCCGGCTTAAGCCCCACCGCCAGCGTTTCCCGGCGAATCAAGTCTGAGAAGAGCGCCACCGCCAGCTTATTATCCGAATTTTCAGGATAGGTAAGGAAAATTTTATCGGTTAGTTTTAGGTTTTCCTGCTTTCTCAAATCCTGCACCGCTCTAATCAAATCCCGCGCCGCCTTCTCGGCCTTAAGTTCTGGAGTAATCTTGGTATCAAAATCAACCGCCAATTCCCCTTTGGCTTTAAACTCCACTTTCTTCACATTGAGCTCCTCCATTAATAACTCCGTCAACTCTTTGCCATCTTTTTGAAATCCGCCAAAACCCGAAACGGTGACTTTGGCTAGCGGCTGGCGCAGGTTTAAGTTATTAGTTTTGCGGTAGGAGTGGCCCAAGCTGGCGATTTCCCTTAATTTTTCCATTGATTTCTCCAACGAAAGGTCGCTTTTTCCACCTTTAGGCCAATCCGCCAAATGGACCGAATACTCCCCCGTTAAGTTGCGGTAAATTTCCTCGGTGGCAAAAGGAATAAAAGGCGCCAGTAGCTTAACCGTGGCGATCAAAACTTCCTCCATCACCGCATAGAAGTTGCGCTTATCCGTCCCTTCCTTAACCGCCGGACCCACCCGCCCCCGGCTCCGCCTCACATACCATTGGGAAAGATCGGAAACAACAAAGCGCTCCAAGGCCTGGGAAGCGGTGGCGGGATCGTAGCGCTCCAGGGAATCAGTTACCAGCTTAACTAAGGAATTCAGTTTGGCGAGAATCCAGCGGTCCAAAAGAGAAAGCTTGGCCCCGAAGGCCTTCTTCTTTCCAACTTTCCAGCCGTCAATTAAAGCATAGTCACCGAAGAAGCGATAAACATTCCAAAAAATCAGGAAAAAGCGCCGGCGAATCTTCTCCGCCGGTCCGTAGCCGAAGTTTAAGTTCACGGCCGGATCATGAGTGAGGTAAAGCCAGCGCATAATATCGACCCCCATCTTCTTGGCCCCCTCGTTAAACTCAATCATATTCCCGGCCGATTTATGCATGGGCTCACCGTTCTCACCAAATAAGGTGGCAAAGCCCAAAACCGTCTTAAAAGGCTCTCGGTTCTCTAACACGCTGCTCATCGCCAGAAGGGAGTAAAACCAGTTCTTAAACTGACCGGGGAAGCTCTCAGTAATAAAGTCGGCCGGATACCATTTTTCAAATTCCTCCCGGTTGGTTAGGTAAAGAGGCTTTCCTTGGTTTTCTTTCGTAATGGTTGAAAAAGAGACGATCCCGGCATCCAGCCAAGGGTTGCCCACGTCCGAAATGCGCTCCATTACCCCGCCGCACTCCTCGCACTTGACCTTCACCTCATCCACATAAGGGCGATGAGGGGTGTGTCCTTCAAACTTCTCCCAGCCCTCAATTGAGCGCTTCTTCAATTCCTCTTTCCCCCCCACCACGCTAAAGGCCCCGCAGTCCCCGCAAACCCAAATGGGCAAAGCCAGCCCCCAGTAGCGGCTCTTGGAAATAAGCCAATCCTGCATGTTCTCCAGCCAATCCAGCTCCCGCTTTAGGCCAAACTCCGGAATCCAATGAATTTTCTTTACGATTTTCTTCAAAGGCTCCCTTAGGGGATCCATGGCGATATACCACTCTTCAACCACCCGCCAAACCAGCTCCGTCTTGCAGCGCCAGCAGGCCGGGTAGCGGTGGGTGTACGGGACAATATCAAAGAGGAATTCTTCGTTCCCCCTTAAATAATCCAAGATAATCTCCGGGTGCTTTTTGGCGTTCTGGGCGGAGAACTCGCCTAGCTCTCCTAAGTAGCTGGCCTCTTCGTCGATCAGCTCCACCACCGGCAGTCCCAGCTTCTTCCCCAGCTTAAAGTCCTCGGTTCCCGCTCCGGGGGCGATATGCACTAATCCCGTCCCTTCCTCCTCGGAAATGGGCAAGATCTTCTCATCGGTTGAAACCACCGCATGCTCATACTTGCCGAAAGCTTGCGAAACTCGGGGCAAATGGTCGAAAGGAGAAGAATAATTTAAGCCTACCAGCTCTTTTCCTTTTATTTTTCTTTCCACTTTAAGTCCCAGCTTAAGCGCGGCTTTCTCCCCCAAGTAGTAAGTGTTTCCAGCAATCTTGCCCGTCGCCGCCACATAATCTTTTTTATCATCCACCGCTATCGCCACATTCCCCGGCAAAGTCCAGGGAGTCGTGGTCCAGACCAAAAGGTACTCGTTCTTTCTTCCCTTAATGGGATACTCCATGTAAACGGACTCGTGGGTGGCTTCTTTGTAGTCCTCGGTGAGCATCTCGTGCTGGGAGATGGCGGTCCCGCAGCGGGGACACCAAGGAACCGAATCTCTTCCTTTGTAGATCAAGCCCTTCTCATGGCATTTTTTAAGGAAATGCCAGATCATGTAGTTGTTCTCATCGGATAAGGTGTAGTAGGAGTGGTCCCAATCCATAAAATACCCGAGTCTTTGGGACTGCTCAGTTTGGATAGCGGCATACTTTGCCACCCGCCTCTTGCAAAGATCGACGAATTTTGCAATCGACGCTTTCTTATCTCCCGGAACCAGATTTTCAATATCCTTCTTGCTCTTTAACCCCAGCTCCTTTTCAACCTCTACCTCCACCCAAAGCCCTTGGGCATCAAAGCCGTTTTGGAAGCGCTGCTTAAAGCCCTGCATGTTTTTGAAGCGTTGGAAGAGGTCTTTGTAGGATCTGCCCCAGGCATGATGCACGCCCATGGGGTTATTAGCGGTAATCGGGCCATCCAAGAAGCTGTAGTTCTTCTTACTATTTGAATTTTTCTTCAAATACCTTGGTAAAATTCCCTTCTTCCCAAACCAACTGGTAAGAATTTTTTCTTCTAAAGCCGGGAAATCCGGCTGGGGATCAACCTTTTTGAATGCCATATCAGGAAAAGTTTATCAGAACTCGCTCCCTTTTTTAGCGGAGATCCCCTTCTCATAGGGGTGCTTAACATCTTTTACTTCCGAAACCAAATCTGCCATTTCCTTAAACTGCGCCGGCGCATCCCGGCCAGTGAGGATCACACTTAGTTCTTGGGGCCGGTTCTTTAAAAAATCCACCACTTCTCCGACCTCCAAAAGTCCCAAATGCACGCTGTTGTTGACCTCATCCAAAACCAAAAGATCAAATTCTTCCTCGTGCACATGGGTCTCTTTTTCCTTTTGGTCGCTTAAAATTCCCACATATCCCAACCCCATCGGATAAATTTCCACTCCTAGTTTCTTTAAGGGAGCCACTTCTCCGGAAACGATTTGCTTAATAAACTGCACCATCAAAACCTTAAAGCCCTGCCCCGCAAAGCGCACGGCTTGGCCCACCGCGGCGGTAGTTTTCCCCTTCCCATTGCCGGTAAAGACATAAATTAAACCCTTTTCTTCCATAACTAGAGTTTAGCGGTTTTGGCAGTTATAATTAAGGCCACAACTTAAGGAAAGGAGACGAGATGGGGATACCTCTGGGCGCAATTTTGCGCACCGGGTTTTATCTGCTTAATCCCAAAACTTGGCAAATTCTTAACCAGCTAACAGGAGAGCTGATTAAAGATCACCAAAGTTACAACTGGGAACCATACCGCAAAACAGTGGTGATGACGGTAGGTTTTTCCGGGAGTGGAAAATCCACCCTAATCAGCGCAAACCAGGATTTGTGCCGTTTTTTCCGGATCCAAAGCAATATCATCCACGACCGATTAAATGAGAAATTTACCTTCCTACAAGACGATAAAACCACGACCGGTCCGGGATTTTGGCCGCGCCAAATCCTCACTCGGATTGTAAGGATCAAGATCCTGAAGGAGGTCTGCCGGAAAGGGATTCCCTTGGTCTTGGACAGCTGCAACCTGCAAAGAAGCGAGCGCCAAAGCCGCCTGCGTCTTCCCAAGAAATCCGGCTACCGGATCATCATGATTCATGTGGACTGTCCAGAATCTGAACTCTTACACCGCATTGAGAAAAGAGAAATCCTAAACGAGACAGTTGGAATGCCGCGGACCTGGCTCAGCCTTTATCGGGATATCCAGCTGCCACTCTTCGACCGGCCTACCGTTAACGAAGCCGATCAGCTAATTCATTTTTGGAGCGGCCAGCAGCGCCCCTCGGAAGTTTCATCTTGGATAAGTTGGATTAAAGAAGGCTAAGCATTTTGCTTGGCCTTTTTCTTTAGCACTCGGAATGGCCACAGGAGTAACACTTTTGACAACCCTCTTCATTTACCAAGGTAGCCTGTCCGCAAACCGGACACAAATCCCCTACCTTTTCTAGCTTTCCAACCGGCAGAGGCGGCTGGATCTCCTCCTGCTTTTCCTCTTGGACCTTCAGCCCCAAGTATTCCTGCAGAACCTTGGAAAGCCCGTCGGCCAGGGAGCGCACCCGCGCCGCCCCAAACCCCACCGCCCGCGAGCCCCCAATGCCCGACAGCTGATCGATAATCGCCTCCACCCGCTCCCGCGGGGCCATCTTGGGATCAACTCTTAAAACCAAAGAGGAGAGCCTTCCTAAGGCCTCGGCATCGGCGGCGATGTCGCTGCCGGCCTTGCCCACGTTCACAAACATCTCCAGGGGGTTGTTGTCCCCATTCTCATTTATTGTCACAAAGGCGCTCCCGACCGGGGTGCCAATGCGGTAAGTTGAACCAGTGGTGCGGGACGGACGGGGTTTAATGGCAACCTCTGCTTCTCCCCCTTCCCGCTTTTCCTTGGTTTCCGCCGTTTCCAAAACAACTTCCTTTCGCGTTCCCGTCACATAAACCGTCAGGCCCTTGCATCCCAGCTTCCAAGCGGTCAAGTAAGCATCCTTCACGTCCTCGACCGTGGCATCGGCGGGGAAGTTACAAGTTTTGCTGATGGAATTGTCAACAAACCGCTGCAGAGCCGCCTGCATTTCAATGTGCTGGCGGGGCGTAATGTCCGCCGATACCACAAAAACCTTGCGGATCTTGGCGGGAACTTCCTCAATTCCCTGAACCGTACCGGTTTTGCGAACCCGCTCGTAAATGGAATCGCGCTCGCTGTGGCTTAAGCCCGCCTTCTCAAGTTCCTCATCAAAAATCGGGCTGGTGTAGGTTAGCTCCCGATTGCCCCCGTCCTCCCCGGCCGCCTGGTAAAGCCGGCGCACATAGGATAAGGCAAAGGTGGGCTCGCAGCCGTACCCTTCCACTCCCGCGACGGTTGAGATGGTACCCGTGGGAGCGACGGTCGTTTGCGCCCCGTTTCGAATCCCATATTTTTTAATTCCCCTCACCACTTCGCTCCAATCCAGCTTGGGGCGGCCGAAATCCCGTTTGTGAGGGTGAAGGGGTTTGGGGGGCTGCCACTTTAATTTTGCCGGATCATAAATCGATCCCTTAATCGCCAGAAACGGTCCCCGCTCCTTGGCTAAATCAATGGAAGTGAGCATGGAGTGGTAACGGATAAATTCCATGATCTGGGATGCCAGCTCCACTCCATCGGCCTCGGCGTAGGAAACGCCCAAAAGATACATTGCATCCGCCAAACCCATGATCCCCAAGCCAATCCGCCGCACGTTCATCGCGGCCTCCTTAAGCTGGGGAACTTCGGGAACGTAAGCGTTGGCGTCCACCACATTGTCCAAAAAACGAGTAGAAGTTATAACCGTCTGCTTAAGCATCTCCCAGTCAATTTGGCCCTTCTCATTTACGTGCTTGGCCAAGTTGATTGACCCTAAACAGCAGTTCTCATAATCACCTAAATATTGCTCCCCGCAATTGTGAACCACCAAGCCATTGGCTACGAAAGAACGGGTTTCGGGCTGTTGAAGGTCGTAAACCATCTCCCGCCCATCCGCCACTACTTCCTTAATGGTTGCCAGAAACTGCTCCCGATAGGGGCCGCGACTCATCCTTTCCAAGTAAGCTAGGAGTTTTCCCTGCTTCGCAACCGTTAAGAATCCAACTTCCTCGGCAAATTTGATTAAGTTGACGCGGCTTATCGCCAAATCATGCTGGGCCTGGCAGAAGTACTCCTTCAACCCCCCTTTTCCATCCGGCAGCGGGCGAAATCCCGCCCCGCGACGGTCTTGATAGATATGACTAGCAATGCCGAAGTTTAAAAGGAGCCGTTGCACATCCTTAAGCAGCGCAAGGTAACAGGAGCTTAAACGAACCGTTGCGCCTTTTTCCCCCCCGTCATTAACCTGACCGTCCGCGGTAAAAAGAGCCTGCAGGAACCCCCGCTGCATGGCTTCGTTTCCAGTTAAAACTGCGTTTGGCACTTGAAACTTATTTTCTCCCAATCCCTGCTCCTTAGCCCAGGCCAAAAGTCTTTCGGAAGAAACCCGCGCTTCATCTCTTTCCTTAATTTCCGTAATTCCAACTGGATAAAATCGACCAGCTTTATCCTGGTTTACCAGCTCGGTAACAGATTGGGAAAAAAGCGGAGCCAGTTCCTTCTTTTCTTCTCCAAAGAAGGAGAGAACGGCCCGGATGGCGCTCATCGTCCCATCCCCCACCAGCCATCCTAGAATCTGCCCCTCTTTAAGCGAGCCGTCCAAACCAAAAGAACCTTTGCGGTTTAAGATGTGAACCTTATCGCCGTTTTTTAAATGGTGCGCCGCCACCCAGCCATTTTCGGTCATTACCTTATGGTCGGCCGTGAGGCGCAGCTCATATCCTTCGCGGGTAGTTAGTTTGTACACATCTTTTTCACCCGTGGCGAAAACGGCGGAAGCATTTTGAAGAATCTCGGTACCGAAACGCCCGTCCGTTACGACTTTAAGAGGAATATTTCCCTGTGCTAAATCCGCGGCCCGCCGCAAACCGGCTTCGGTGTAAATTAAGGTATCGCCGGTGAGGCAGGGATTAGTAGCTTTCAGCTCGTAAAGGTGGGGAACGGGGTTGTCGCGGTTAGCCGCATCAATGAAGAGGATTCCCGGCTCCCCATTGTGATGCGCGGAGGTAACCATCTCGCCAAATAGCTCCCGTGCCTTCACTTCCCCGGTTGTCTTGCCGGTTCGCGGGTTGATGAGCTTGAATTTCTTCCCAGTTTTAGCCGCTTTCATAAAAGCATCAGTCGCCGCCACGGAAATATTGAAGTTGGCGACTTTCCCTTCCCTTTCCTTGCAGTGAATGAAAAGTTTGATGTCGGGATGAGAAACGCTAAGAACTGCCATATTGGCTCCCCGGCGCACTCCCCCTTGGGCAATTACCCCGAAGGCCGCATCATAAGCTTCCAAGAAGCCCACCGGACCGCTCGATTTGCCTCCCGATCTCGAAACTGAGTCGCCGCGGGGTCGAAGATCAGAAAAGGCAAAGCCGTTGCCTCCCCCGGTTTGCTGAATTAAAGCCGCCACTCGCAAAGTTGAGAAAACATCCGCCCCGTAACCTTTCTCCACCGCTGCAATCGCCCCAGCAACTCGATCAAAGGTTCCCTGAGGCTCCTCCGCAAAGGTATTTTCCCCGCCCCGGCGAACATAGCGGCGCACAAAAACTTCCGCCGCATTGGCAGACATCCCCAATTGTTTTTGGGCCAAGGCAATCGTAGATTTTAAGTCCAGTTTGCGTTTGGGCATGGCGATAAGAAGGGCAGTGAGGAAAAAGCACCCGCCCGCGGCGAGTTGCTTAATTTAAGTTAATATCACAATTTAAAAAAGAGCCGCAAGGCACTTTTCCTCCAGAGGAAACAGATGGATATTGACAAAAGGAAAAAAGGTTAAAAATTAGCCCTTGCGTCTTAAGAAGGCGGGGGCTTCGAACTCGTCGGGTTCTTGGGTGGGTTTCTCCTCCACCGTCGCCTCCAGCGCCGAAAGATCACCTTGCGATCCCAGGGAAAACCCGGTCGCCACAACCGTAATTCTAATTTCATCCTTCATGGCATCGTCAATGGAGGCGCCAAAGATAATATTGGCATTGGGATCGGCAGCTTCGGAAATGTGGCGGGCGGCCTCATCGACTTCGTGCATCCCCAGATCCGGTCCCCCCACGATATTTAAGAGAATTCCAGTAGCCCCATCGACGGAAACCTCAAGCAAAGGCGATGTGACAGCGGCCTTGGCGGCGGTCAGGGCTTTGTTTTCCCCGCTGCCCTCTCCAATCCCCATTAAAGCCGATCCGGCATTGGTCATGACGGTGCGTACATCCGCAAAATCCACATTCACCAGCCCCGGAATAACGACCAAATCCGAAATGCCCTGGACCGCTCTTCCGAGGACCGAATCCGCTACCCGGAAAGCATCCAAAACGGACTGATTGTTCTCCACAATCTCCAAAAGCTTCTGGTTGGGAATCACGATTAAAGCGTCGACCTTGTCCTGCAGATCCTGAATCCCTTTAACAGCGTTGTCCATCCGTTTGGCTCCTTCGAAGCTGAAGGGCTTGGTCACCACCCCCACCGTCAAGGCCCCCACCGATTTGGCAATCTCGGCTAAGATGGGGGCTCCTCCGGTACCGGTTCCCCCGCCCATGCCGGCGGTGATGAAAACCATATCCGATCCGGCCAAGCGATCCCTAAGAAGATCCGTCGACTCCTCCGCCGCCTTACGCCCGACTTCAGGGTCTCCGCCGGAGCCCAGTCCCTTGGTAATTTTTTCGCCGATTTGAATTTTGTTGGGAGATTCGGAGTTGGCCAGAGCCTGGGAATCGGTGTTGATGGTCATAAACTCCACACCGCGGATTTTTTGGCTGCGGATCATGGAGTTAATCGCGTTGCCGCCGGCCCCGCCGATCCCGACGATTTTAATGTCTGCTACTTTTTCGATTTCGGGTTTAACGCGCATACGAAGTTAGGGCAGAAAACTTTTTCCCCATTCTACCACCCGGCCAAAAATATTGGAAACTCCTTTGGTGTTTAAAGCCGGCATCTTAAATCCTTCCTTGGGAACGGCGTAGGAGCCGTATAAAACCAGCCCGACCGCGGTCGCGTGGGCTGGATCGGAAACATCATCCATGAGCCCACTGACTCCCTTGGGGTGGCCCAAGCGGATGGGGAGCTTTAAATACTTCTTAACCGTGTCTTTCAACCCCAGGGAATGCACGGACCCGCCGGTAACGATCAAGCCGGCCGGCAGCTCTCCCTGACCGGAGTTTTTAATCTCCAGTCCGACCATGCTCACAATTTCCGAAATTCTAGATTCAATAATATTCTCAACAAACGAGGAGGGCACCGATTGGATTTCCAGCCCCAAATCCGAAATATCAGCTTCATCCTTCTTATCCCTCACTTCCTTCAATCCTCCCGCGGAAAACTTTTGCTTGATCTTTTCGGCATCCTCCAAAGAAACCCGTAGTCCCACGGCCAAGTCATTGGTGATGCTTTGCCCACCGTAGGGCACGACCGAAGCGTAAACCGGGCTGCCGGCGGTGAAGATCAAAATTTGGGTAGTTTCTCCCCCAATATCAACCAAGGCACATCCCAGCTCCCGCTCGGTGTCGGATAAGACCGCCTCGGCCGAGGCCAAGCCGCCAAAAACCAAATCCTCTACATTCACCCCTACCTGCTGCACGCATTTGACGAGGTTTCGCATCACGGTGGTAGAGCCGGAGATGATATTGGTTTCCACTTCCATCCTAACCCCACTCATTCCCACCGGATCCTTAATCCCGTCTTGAGAATCCACCGTAAAGCCGCGGGGCAAAACGTGAATAATCTCCCGCGAGGAAGGTAGCGATACCGCCCGGGCCGCTTCCGTCACCCGGTCCACATCATCTTCGGTTATTTCCGACCCTTCACCCCCCACCGCCACTACCCCGTGCGAATTTAAGGAGGAGATATGCTTGCCGTCGACCGAAACAAATGCCGATTGGACCGAGTAGCCGGCCATGCGCTCAGCTGCCTCTAATGAGGAGGCAATTGACTCAACCGCCTCGTCAATATCCACCACCACGCCCTTTTTAATTCCCTTGGAAGGAACGGTGGAAAACCCCACGACCGCCACCTTCCCTTCTTCAGGAACAGTGGCAATTACAGTCGCAACCTTGGAGGTTCCGACATCAATTCCGGTAATAACTCGTTCTTTGGACATCTTTAATTTCTCTCAAGCGAATAATAACATTTCCCGTTAATTTGCGTTAACTATCTTAAATCCTAAAGCCGCACCACCGGCCGGGCAAAGCGCAAATCGACGGAGCGGGGGGTTTGCCCGGAAACTTTGTAGCGCTTTAGAATTTGGGAGAGAACTTCCAGCTGGTATTCGATATCCGTCTCCGCCGAGAGCCAGACTTTGGTTTTGACTAACCTAAGCTCAATCGAGGAGGGATGAAGGTAAAGCCCCTGGGCCTTAAAGCCCTTCTCCGCTACCAGCTCCAAAGTTCGCAAATAGCTTAAAACGCTTTGCTCGGAAACAACCTTGCCGATCTCCCCCACCACACCCTCCGGCAGTTTAACAACTGGAATCTTTTCCTGCCCTGCTTCCCGAAAGAAAAGCCCTTCTTTATCGATTAAGTAGCGGCCACCCCGCTCATCCTCCACAATCGCCAGAGGCTGACGCACTGAAACCGTGATCTTCAGCCGGTCCGGAATTTGGCGGGCAATCGAAACTTCCCTCACGGTCGGAAATTCCGCCAAAATCGTGCTGGCGACCTCGGTGGTATCTAAGAAAATGATGCTGCGGGCCAGTACCTGCTCGGCAATCTTCTGCCTTACCAATGCTTCATCCGCCAATTCCTCAAAGGCAAAATCCAAATTCTTTACCAGGAAGATGTCGGAACGCAGGAAAAAGTAAGCGTTTAGTAAAAGGAGAAGAAAAATAATGATTAAGGAAAAGCTCTTAAATGGGATGACGACTTGCTTACCAGCCGCCGGCAAAAAAACGCGGGCAATGCTTCGCTCCCGGCGCCGACGCTTGAAAAAAGGCCAAAGAAACATCTTAATTTCAGTCTAGCATCGCCAAAATCTCAGAAGCGATGCGGGATGCGGCATCCGGGCGGATCAATTCTTTTGCTTTTTGCGCATTCGTTTTAAATTCCTCAAAATTTCGAAAGATCTCCTCCAACGCCGCCAAAAGGCGGGAAGCGGAGAGCTCTTTTTGCGATAAGATCAAAGCCGCTCCCCGGTCGGCTAAAATCTTGGCATTCTCTTCCTGCTCGTTGTGGGAAACCCAGGGAATGGGGACCAAAACAGCCGGCTTGCCCAAAGCCGCCAGCTCCGAAACGGTGTTGGCACCCGATCTCCCCACCACCACATCAGCTGCTTGAAGAACTGCTCCAATCTCCTCCTCCCCAAAGTATTCCTGCACAATGTAGCGCTTTTGAAGAAGTTTGGGCAGCTGTCTCTTTAAAAGAATGAGCTTTTGATAGTCCTGAAAGACGGAAGCAGAGCCGGTTTGATGAATGAAATTGTATTTTTCCAAAAACTGAGAAAGAGCGGTCCGCACCACCTCATTTAAAACATGGGACCCCTGCTTGCCGCCGGTTAGATAAACCGTCGGCAGATCCCGACCCAAGCTTATTTTCTTGCCCACCGGATTAAAAATCTCCTCTCGTAAGGGATTGCCCGTTAAAACCGTCTTCTCTTTGTGAAAAAACTTAAGAGATTCCTCCCAAGAAACAAAAATCTTGCGGGCCAGACGGGCGCTGAAACGGTTCGCCCACCCCGATACGACCGTTTGCTCATGCGTGACCGCGGGAATCCTTAAGATAAAGCCGGCCAAGACCACCGGGGCAGCCAAGTAGCCGCCGAAAGAAATAATCAGCTTCGGGCGGATTTTAAGAAGCAACCCCAGTGCTTGGAAAAATCCAAAGGGGATTTTCAAAAGCTCACCAACTCCGCTTTTATAGAGCTTGCCGGTTTTGAGGTTGTAGAAGGGAATTTTTAGCCGTTCAATGGTGCGCTTCTCAACTGAGGTTGTGTGACCGATAAAGTGAAATTGAAAATTGCCCCGCTTTTTAAGTTCTGCCATCACCGCCAAGGCGGGAGTATGGTGACCGCCCGTGACCACAATTTTTACCGGCTTTTCTCCCCGCATAAAATCTATCTTATACTACGCCGCCTCGTGAACCGGCTGATGTTTAAAAGAATGCCAAATCCAACCAAAGTCACAATCAGCGAGGAACCCCCATAGGAGATCAAAGGCAAAGTTATCCCCGTCCAAGGAATGAGTCCCGTTAAAGAGGCTAAATTAATCACGGTTTGAAGGCCAAACCAAGCCGTAATGCCCGCTGCCGCCAGATGGGAAAAATCATCGGGGGCATCCCGGGCGATTAAAAACCCGCGGTAAATCACAATTAAGAAAACCAGCATGACAAGAAGAGCCCCAATAAAACCCACTTCCTCCCCCAAGATGGCAAAAATGGCATCGGTCGTGGCTTCCGGGATGTAGCCGTATTTCTGCTTGGACTCCCCCAGCCCCAAGCCCCAGAACCCCCCCGATCCCAACGCTATGGCAATTTGGCGAAGCTGGTAGCCCAAGCCCTGAGGGTCAATGGAAGAATCCAGCCAGAGGCGGATGCGGTTTTGAAAGGTGGAGCTGAAGAACCAAAAGAAAGCGAGCCCTCCGGCCGCAAACGGCAGAAGAAGGAGCATTTGAAGCAGTGCTCCCCCGGCAAAAAAGAAGCTCGCCACCCCAAGAAGGGCCGCAATGACGGTATTGCCGATATCATTTTCCAAAATAATCAACCCGCAAACTAAGGCGGTCGGGAAAAGAAAATCCAAAAACCGCACGCCCTTCTCCCCTGCTCTTTTGCGCTTTGTAAAAAGCGCGGCCAAATACAAAATCAAAGCCAATTTGGCAAACTCGGAGGGCTGCCCGCCCAAGGAACCTAAGATTGGAACATCAATCGGCAAGGCCAGCCAGCTGCGTGATCCCCCGATTTGGGAGCTAAAGGGTGAGGGGATCAGCACAAAAATTAAAGCCAAAATGGTAAATATAAAAAACGGCAGGGAAAGCGTTTTAAAGACCCTCAGATCCGGAAAGAAAGCCAAAAACCCCCCCACGGCCCCCAGTCCCACCCAAGCCAGCTGACGAAGAAGGTAGTGATACTGCCCCCCCACCAAGCTCAAGGACTCCACCACCGAGGCGTCATAGACCATCAAAACCCCAAAGGCCAAGAGCAAAACAACCAGTCCCAAAAGAGTGAGGTCGGGGGGGTGAATTGGGCTGGTTTTAACTTTTTTGCGGATCATTTTACAAAAGAGATAAGTAAAGCGCTAAAAAGGCTAAGAAACCGCCGAAGAGCCAAAATCGCATTGTGACCTTGGTCTCGGCCCAGCCCTTCATCTCAAAATGGTGATGCAGGGGCGCCATCAAAAAGGGCTTTTTCCGCCCCAGCTTAACCGCGGCAACTTGAAGAAGAACCGAAAGCCCCTCGGCAACAAAAACTCCCCCGGCAACCAGAATAATGAAGGAACGATCCAGCAGAAAGGAGAGAGCGATCAAAGCTCCCGCCCACCCTAAGGCCCCCACATTTCCGGCAAAAACCCGGGCCGGGTAGATATTAAAGTAAAGGAAGGCCACCAGCCCCCCGATCAAAGTTGCTGCCGCGACCGCTAAATCGCCTTCTCCCAAAATCAAGGCCAATGCCAGAACCGCCGTTAAGGCAATCGTTAAAAGCCCCCCAACGAGCCCATCCAGCCCATCGGTGACGCTCACACTGTTAACCAGAAAAAGGAAAACCGCCATCACAAGAGGAATGTAAAATAAGCCCAGCTCCACTTTCCCCAAAAGAGGCAGATAAATCCCGGTTCCTCCCACGGTCGCCAGCCACAAAGCTAAGATCGCTCCCATCGACGCTTGAACCAAGATCTTTTGGTAAGGGGAAACGCCCCCTACATTCTGCGCCCCCAAAGCCCGGAAAATTTCCTTAAAAATCTTCCAGGGGAAAAGGGCCATCTTGTAAAGGTTCCAGGACCAATCCGACAAGGTCACAATCGGCACAATCCGGCTTCTGATGGTTTTTTGAAGGCGGGACTGGCGGTAAATCTTAAAAATATCCTCACCCAACCCCAAAACTGCCAAAACCGCGGTGGTAACTAGAAGAATGGAAACCGGGGCTGTGCGGTTAAAAAGAATATTTAGGACCAAAAAAACCAAAACCGGCAGAAGACCGGCCGCCGTCGGCGTGCCCTGCTTGGCAAAGTGGGCTCGGGGAACATCAGGATTGATCGGCTCCTTTAGCTGGAAACGGTAAAGAAAGTTGATAAAGGGAAGGTAAAGGACCATCGTTAAGAAAGTGGAGAGCAAAAGAAAGCCCAAAGCGCTGGTAATCACGGGATAATAGTAACAGCTAACTGCCAAATGCGTCCACCAATCATCTCCTTAACTTGGCAACACCCAAAACAGAAATTTTCAAACCCATCAAATTAAAAAACGGTTTTCTGCCACACCAAGCACAACCGGACGTTATAATAGATGCGATGATTCTCCACAACCTCTTAAGAGTGCTGTTGAAAGCGAAGCTTAAGATCCTCTCACGGGCCACTTTAAAAAAGCACCGCCCCACCGTCATTGCCGTTGTGGGGGAAGGGAAAACCGGCATTGCCCGGGAAGCCATTTACACCGTTTTGAAAGAGCAGTATCCCACCCGCCGCAATTTGGAATACCCCTTCGCCGACTTTGCTCTCCCCTTAACCATCTTGGGAGTCAGAAGTTACCCGACCAATTACGGGCAGTGGCTCAAGATCCTTATTAAAGCCGCGTTCCAGCTTCTTTTTCTCCCCTCTCACAAAAACTTTCTGGTTCTGGAGGTCGGTTATGTCCACAAGCCCACTTTCGATTACTTTTGGCAGATTACCCAGCCGCAGGTTTTGGTAATCTGCGGACCCGCCCCTTATCTTTCGTCCTCGCAGACCGCTCCCCAAGTTATCAAGGTTAAGGAACCGGCCAGTTTGCAAAATTACCTCACCGCTGCGCAAAAGGTGGGGCGGATTTTCGGCATTTCCCTAAAAGATTCTCAAAAATCCCTCGCCCATTTTCGCCTCCCTCAAGCCCGCATCCGCATCATCCCCTCCCAATTGGGCGGTGTCATCGTGGATGCCACCTACCAGTATTTCCCTCCTGATAAAAAGGCAGTTGAGGAGATCTTAAAAGCCCTGCCGGGAAAAAGAATTGAAATTTCGCCACAGAATTTAAGCGCCGGGATTGAGAAGGCCAAGGAAAAAGAAGGTCAAACGATTGTCTTAACCGGACCGTATGTCAAGATGTGGCCGACTTTAACGGCCTTGGCGCGGGACCCATGGAGCTAAATGAAGAAGAAAAATTAATCCGGGAGGCCCAGCGGGTAAAAGGCGGGCAAAACCGGCCTTTCGGCAAGCTCTACCAAAGCTACTACCCTAAGATTAAAACCTACTTCACCAGTCGTTTGGGCCAGGAACCTGTCGCCGAGGATTTGACCTCCCAAACCTTTCAAAAAGCCCTTACCGGCCTAGCTTCCTTTAAGTGGCAGGGGGTGCCTTTTTCCTCCTGGCTCTTAACCATTGCGAGAAACACCTTCTTTGATCATCTGCGCTCCCCCAAGGGCAAAAAACAGGTTGAAATTGAAAGCACCTCTCCTCTGCCGGCCAAATCTCCCACCCAGATGGAGGAGCTTTTGGAGCGGGAAGAGCACGACTGGCTGGGGCAGGAATTGGAAAAGCTCCCTCAGCGGGAGCGAGACATCATCTACTTAAAGTTTTATGAGGGTTTGACCAACCGCCAAATCGCCAAATTCTTAAATCTTTCAGAAACGAATGTGGGAACAATTCTTTACCGCACTCTTACGAAGATCCGCCGGGAGGCAAAGCTAATTTAGCGGGAAGGCAAAACCCCAAGTAAGGGAGCGATCCCCTCAAAGGCCTCCACCCACAAGGGCACCACGGTAGTAGCTGAAAAGGTGGAGGTGCGCGGCTCCTCCAGTCGGAAAATCATCACAAAATTCTTTTCCTTAAAAGGAAACCCCACAAAAATGGTGTTGGTTCTATCGCGGGCATAGCCGCCCTTCTCAGGGATTTCCGCGGTTCCCGTCTTGCCAGCAACGCGGTAAGGGAGGTTGTGAAGGACAATCGACTCCCCGCCTTCTACGGCGCTGCGCAGAAGCTCCACCACTACCGCAGCCGTTTTTTGGGAGATGACACGGCGGGTGGGCTGGGGGGAGAACTCTACTTTCCGCCCATCCTGATCCACAATCTTTTCCACCACGTAAGGCTTCATTAAAATTCCCCCGTTGGCAAAAGCCGCGTAGGCGGAAGCCATTTGCAGAGTCGTAACCGCCACCCCTTGGCCAAAACCAGCATTGGCTAAGTCGACATTGCGCCAGTTAATTAAATCCTTGACCTGCCCCGCCTCCTCCCCCTGCAGGTCAACCCCCAGCTTGGACCCAAAACCAAAATTGTTAAAGGAGTTGCGCAGCCCCTCCCGCCCCACGGCTTGGGCCACCCGCGCGGCTCCAATGTTGTTGGATTTTTGCAGGAGCTGGGACAAAGTTTGTTTGCCCCAGTGGCGACCGTCCCAGGTATTAATCGTAGCTCCATCAATTTTTAAAGCGCCGGTATCGTTAAAAGTCCAATCCGGTTTAATCTTTCCCAGTTCCAAGGCGGTCGCAATGGTTACCGGCTTCATGACCGAGCCCGGCTCGTAGGAGGAGGAGATCGCCGCATTTCGCAAAGTCGGGGGGTAGGTTGGCCGGGCCGCTTTAGGGGAGGTGAAAAGATTGAAATTGCCCGGTGAAAAGTTGGGATAGTTGCCCATCGCCAAAACCTTGCCTGTGGAAGATTCCAAAACCACGTAAGAACCGCTTTTGGCCCCAAAGCGCTTAACTCCCTCGACCAACTTCTTATCCAAAAGGGACTGCACGCCCCGATTGATGGTCAGGTATAGATCGGAGCCGTTTTGGACCGCCAGCGTATCAAAATCTCCGGCCAAGATCGGGTCCTGGTAGGCGGAGTAGGTCGCCACCATCTTGCCGGAATTGCCCCGCAAGTCCCCGTCGTAGCTCCCCTCCAAGCCGTTGTAGCCGCGATCCAGCCCCTCCTCATTAAAAGCCACAAATCCCAAAAGGGAGGAAGCCAAACTTCCCTCCGGATAAAATCGCCGCCGGTCCAGGGTAAAGCCCAGCCCCTCCATCTCAAGCTTTCTGATTTCCGCAACCACCGCAGCCGGCACCTTGCGGGCCAAAGAAACCCACTGCAG
>Ga0076304_103_pt1 | contig 25009 bp, 24 predicted proteins | sample RifGroC1_FD_67988 | JGI IMG/M metagenome (GOLD analysis project Ga0076304, IMG submission 67988) | candidate division CPR1 bacterium GW2011_GWC1_49_13 | reverse complement strand
CCACGAATAAGGTGCGCACAAACGTTTCCCCGATCTTTAGATGGTTGAAGTCAATATCAATGGAGGGAGGAGCAATAATATCCTGCACTGATAGCTGCCCTTGAGCCAGGGTTTGGGCAAACTCATCCATTGCTCCGGTGGGCTGAGGAGCGGCGGGCAGCTGGGGTCCCGCACCGGGAACAGCCGGAGCGGGGGGATTAACTTGTCCAGGAATGATTGCTTCGGCCATTATTGTCCTCCTCCTACCGACGGCTGAATGATGGGAGAAGTGTAATTTCCCGCCCCACCCGCTATATGTTGCACCCGAGCCTGCTCCGGATTGTAAATCTCGTAGAAAAGTTCGGTCAGTTCCGGGGTTGCGAGTTGGCGGGCCTTGATTCCCAACCTTTCCAGCTGTTTGGAAATGTGATCGCGTTTGGGCTCTAAGTCGGTTTGAGCCTGGGATAAGACATAAGCTTTGTTGATGCGCGGTGCCCGTTTTTTTCGCCCCATCAAAACGTCCACGACTCCCGGGCGGGTGGGCATGGTAATCCGGCCAAAATATGGAATGACAAAGTAGAAGCGCTTATCCAAAACCTCTCCCTTTTGGACCAGGGAGACAATAAACTCCTTATAGGAGGCAATCTTGTCCTTAAGATAAGGGTTGGCTTGGGCGGCGGTGGTTTGGGCCTGCTCGTCGACCCATCGCAGATAGCTGGAAATGTCAAGCTTGCGGGAGCGTACGATGATTTGGACCGTAAAAGAAAGGGAGTTGAGCATATTGGCATAAGCGGCAATCATCGCATCCTGCTCCCGCTCGGACAAAAGATCGAAGTTGACGGAGGTTGCTTCCAAAACTAGTGCGGCTCCCCCGGATTTAAGCAAAACCAGGTCTCCTTGGATATCCAGAATGTCTAAATGCTCTTGGGTAGCAGAGGATTGTGGTCGTTGTGCGCGTGCTTGGGCCATTATGTTTCCTTCTTATTTCCCGGCCGCAGATCCAGTTCGGCCGTTTTTACTCCTGTAAGTTCAACTTTTATTGTAGCAAAGGGATAAGGCGACTGGGGCAGCTCCAAACTGTAGTGGCCGTCGGATAAAGGACCTACTTGGAAGCGGCCAAACTCATTGGTTTTGCCGGCGCGGACTACGCTACCCTTCTCATTTTTCACAACCAAAAGGGTATTGGCTAAAGCTCCCCCGGCCGGGTTATGGACAATCCCGAAAATAAGATTAGCCTGCTCCCCTAGTTTTACCGGCTTTTGTTCTTTGAGCTTAGGAGCGGGCTTGGGCTTTAAGATGGTTGGGGCTGGAGGCGGCGGGATTGGTTTTTCCTCCTTAGGAGGGGGAGGAAGAACTTCCGCCGGTTTCTCTTCCTTAACTGGGGCGGGGGGGATCTCAACAGGAGGAATTGACAAAGGGGCTGGAGCGGGCGGGGGGGCCGGGGGTTCAATCGGCAAGGGCTCAATTTCCGCAGAAGGAGCGGGGGGAGCAGGCGGAACTTCCTGCGGATAGGACGCCAAGGCGGGCAGCTGCGGTGCTTCCGGCACGGTCGGCTCGATCGTTCGTTCTCTAACCGGGGCATAAACCAGGCTTCCGGAGATAGCAATCGGAGTTAATCTCCGCCCAACCCGGATGTTTTTTCTGGGGGCAAAGTAGCTGGCGGTTTCTCCCCGCTGGACTTTATAAATCTGCTCGGCCCAGTTGATGCGGGAGGCCAGCGAAGGACGTTCCTGAACTTTCTTTACCTCGATAAACTTCAATTCCGGCAAAGCTGGGGTTACGGCTTCCATAACTTCCTCTTCCTTCGCTGGAGCCGGAACGGGTGCTTTCTTTTCGGCTAGGGTAACCGCGGGAGCTTCCGCGCCAAAAGCTGGAGCGGGGGCCACCTCCGGGGCGGTAATCATTTGCCGGGCCAGAACGTTGATTTGATTTAAAGTTTGCTGTTCCTCAATGTCTAAGGGTGTAAGCTCTTCTACGGCCCGCGCTCCGGCTAAAAATTCCTTTAAGCGCCGGCGGGACTCCTCTGCCGTTACCCCCGGCTCGGTGGGGGTTTTGATTTTGGGGACCTCTAAGGTAAGAAACTCTGGGGCCTCAGTGGATTTCTCCCATATTCTTCGGGTTGGTGAATAAACCGCCCGAATTAAGGTTCCCACCCACTGGTCTAAGGGCTGGTCTTGAAACGGCACAAGCGCAAAAGCTACTCCCCCTAAGGCAAAAACCAAAGTTAAGATCCAGCGGATAAGAAGGGGCAATCCGGAGGTAAAGATTAAAACCGCCACCAGCCCAAAGGCCGCCAAAACGGCAAACTGCCTAAGAGTCAGTTCCCCAATGAGCTTAAACTGGATCCCGAATACTTCCTGGGGGACAGCATGTTGTTTACTAACTTGTGGTGCCTCTGCCATCTTATAAAGGGAAAGAGGAGGTGACCCTGCTTATCCCTAAAGCCAGATTACCAAATTCCGCCCGCTTACAGGAAACGAAGGTTGCTTTTAAAAAATTAAATGTTAACCTATAACCATAAAATTAAATAGAAGAGGAGATATTATGACAAACTTATGCGACCACCGTGGTCACATTGAAGGAATGGGACTGATCGAAACCCTTTCCATTCCTGATAATAAAGGAATATTTATCTGCCGAAATTGTGGCATGACCGGACCCAATCCTAAAGAACTTCCCAGTGCATGGGCGGTTGTGGATTTAAACCAACCAAGTAGTTATGAAATTGGCTCTTGTCCTCATAAATACAATAACGGCCGGAGTGCAAAAAAGGCTAAAAAGGGTAGAGGGTTCCTAAGCCACGCTGAGGTATGCGAGTTGTGCGGAGAAGAATTTCCGGACATACCCTATGTTGGTCCCGATGTTTATACTGAGCCTAGCTTTGATAACGACGATAAAAGCGATCGAAGCAGTAATACGGGCGCCAGCGCTCTTCTAGACCTTTTTGATTTTTAACCATTCTCCTCCTGACCAAGAAAGGAGTGGGTGGAAACTTCCTCCCGTGTAGTGAGTTTTGAAGAGCTGTATGAAAATGCAGCTCTTTTTGTTTTTAACCGTCCATCTCTTATTAATCAAATTACAGTTTCTTAAAGGAAACAAAGGTTGAAAATTCATGCGTTCTGTGTTATCCTATAATCTGTAACTTAAGAACTAAATAATCTCAAATTATATATAAACCTTCCTGAAAGGAGGAAGAGATGTTAAAGGACATTGTTTCTGCTTTTTTTGTGTGGTTTCAACAAAATGCTGAAGTTATTTTTTTAGTATCATCAGCATTAATTCTGTTGGCAGGATTGGTTTTGGTTTTCGCTGATCCTATCCGGCGAAAACTTTTCCAGGCGTGGGTTGCCCGTAATACTTTTGCCTGGTGGGCCAACTTTGTTCGTTTTGTGGGCCAAATCCGCGGCAGGATTTTGGGGGCATTTAAATCCCGCCCAGATCCTCAGCCGGAATGGTCTCCTCTTGCTCGCTCAATAGCGGAAGAGATTCGTCAGGGGAAATTCTCCAAAAAACAAGCTAAGAAGCTAAGTTGCTTGGTAAGCGAATGCGTTCACTGCGAAGGCAAGGGGCGCAGCGCTCGCTGGTCGGCCTCTTACGCCCATACTCTTATGGGGGATATTGAAAAAGAACTTGATGCCAAAACCATCTGCATGGGGTGTTTATACTCTTTAGCAGAACTGGCGGTTATGCTTCTCCCTGAAGAGGAGGAGGAGCCTGAGGTGTTTTTCCCCTTTGGATTTACACCAGATCCTCCTATTCCAGCTGCTAATACGACAATGCCCGCAGCTACCCCGGAAACAGCTCCTACAGCTCCAGCGGCAACTGGGCAACAGCGAGGTAGTCCGGAGAAGATGGGTATGTTCACCCGTACTGTTTTCTTGATGGGGGCCTTTGGCCTGATTGGCTCCGGCATTCGAGAAGTACTTTCCTCCATTACCAGTGGAATATCTGCATTGGTGTGGGGAGTAATCTTGCTTTCTGCAGGGGTCTTAATCTTGAGAAATGTTTTAAAAAATTGATCAAAAAACACCTCAGTTCTTGCCGGAACTGAGGTTTTTCATTTTCAATCTTTATTTTTTCCTGCCGAGTCCGAAAGCTTTCTCAATCATTCCGGGGATGGAGATGGTTGCCGCTAACATCGTGATTGAGATGAGAGGAGCAATTATTCCCGCCTGCCTTCCCAAGGCAAAATCCTGATATTCCCCCGGAAGAGTGGAGGTGATAGCGCCTTGGGCTCCTTGGCTGCCCGCGACCGCCACAAAACCGGCAAGAGCAATCATGAATAGCATCGCCGGGAAAACCAAAACTTTCGCAGAAATTTGCTTAAAGAAGTCGGTAATAGACCCTTCTTGGCCGGGTAGCGTGCCGAAAAGGAAGATTAACGGAGAGAAAATGGTGTAGATGAAAAGCCAAGCGGCGGCGGAAGCTAGTTTCACAACGATAAATCCTACTACGACCAGGAAAACCAGGAGGCCAATTCCTGCGATTAAAACCGCCGAGAACGGATCCGGAATTGCGACTCCCAAAGCGCTTAAAAAGTATCCTAATACGGCCAGCAGCGAACCTGAGAAAGAGCTAGCTAAGTTTTCTCCCGCTAATTGAACTACTTGGAAGATGTTGGTGGCGAATAAGCGGGCGACGACCGCCGACATGAAAGTTATTCCTAAATCATAAAAAAGCGCCACAATCGGATAAGAGAACGTAATCAGCACCAGCCCAAAAAGAATTTTCGGCAACGCATAGGTAAAAGTCACAACCGTGCGGGTGGGAAGCTGCTGTTGGAAGATAATTCCCAATCCCAGCGACACCATCACGATGGTGAACAAGCCATAAGCAATGTTGCGAATGCCTTTCCAAGCAACTCGTACGGGATCTAAGAATTCGTCTCCCGTTACCGCCTGAACTGGGTTATTCAAGATGTTATTGGCAAATTCAGTTTGAAAGTAGTTTTTCAAGGTTGCGGGGGGACTCACATAAGCTAAGCCTCCGATTTTGGCAGCGCCAGCGGCCAAACCCTCGTTCCAAGTTCCTTTTTGCAGAGCTGCAATTACATTATCGAGGTTAGGGCTGTCCAAATCCTCATGCAAAGTTGCGTAGCCGACGTAGTTAATGCTGGAGGTTGCAACTGAGCGAATTGTGCAATTAACATTTGCCCCGCAGGAAATCCAATCCCACAATCCCTCTCCCGGCCAGGCCGCCACCGGCTTGGCAGCCGCAGTAAAAAGTGAAAGTGTTAGAAGAGAAAGCAAGAGAAATTGCCAATATTTCATCTACCGGCATTTTAACAAAAAGACCGGGTAAGGTTGCTATCATAAAACCAAATGGCTGTATCTCGAAACGTCTTTAGCTCTTTCTCCGGGTTCTTTTTTTCTCCGCGCCGGCGCCGTTCCCAACCGCCGGGGGGAAAGGTCGAAGACCCCGCTCTTGCTCAATTTTTGAGCGGTTTTGACGAAAGTTTTGCGGCGGCCAATGCTCCCCAACAGGTCTCCGAGAACATCCAGGGCGATTTGTATGATGCGTTTAAGGTAAAAGCTACTCCCCGCCCCGGTTATGAGCCTGCCAGTTATGGTCCTCCCATTTTCTTGAATATTGCTGATTTTGTGACGGATCCGGCCCAAGCGGCTTTGGGAACCATTTCTTCGGTTTTTAGCACCGAATGGGCCGACCTTTATGCCAATCCGGTTGATGTTTGGCGGGAAACGGATGAGGAAGTTTTGAAAAGACTTCGCACCACTTGGTATGGGTCTGCTGGCGATAGCCGTTTTATTCCCTCCTCTTTATACAACGCTTTCGAACAATGGAATGCGACCGCAGGATCATTAGAAGAGCTGCGCCGGGTTCGCGATATTCGCAAAAACCCCGGCTACACTTTTATGCTGGCCAACCGGCTGGAGCAACATTACGCCGGGTTAGGTATTGCGGTCCCGCCGCTTGGAGGTCAGGCTCTTTCGGTGATAAAAGCTACCGCCCAAGCAAGAGAATCACAACTTACCAATATTTTGGCTAACGCGGAGAATGCTAGTAGGAGCGGCGACATGCGCCTGGCGGATGGGCTTTATTTAGAAGCCGGTAAGCTTCAGAAAGCTTGGGAGGAAGAATCCAAATCCTTCCGGGGAGAGGTGGACAACTTATTCGCCTGGCACGCCGCCGGAGGTGATTTATCCAACACGCCCGAAGCCCAATTCCGCCGCTACTTTATTAACCGCAACTACCACTATCAAACACTTAATTTCCTGCGAACCTGGAAGAAAGACGGTCTGCCGGGTGCTTTTAAGGAATACCTTTGGAAGCAGGTTATTAAAGACCACCTCTTTAAAAAGGGAACTTGGCGCGAATTTATTTATCTACCCAATTTAATTGAAAAGCTTCAGCAGGAAACCCTGGGACGCCTCTTAAAGCCTTTAATGGAACGGCTTTACGCGGCGCGGGTGGCGTTTGTACGTTTGCGGGATAGATTCTTCAAGACGGTTGTTAAGGGAGTTTTAAAGACGATTGGGGAACGGCTGGGTCTCAAGGCCTTAGCGGCTTGGCTCGGTACGGTTCTTGCTCCCGGCGCCGGAACGGCCCTCGGAGCTGTGATTGGAGCAGTCCTGCAGTTTTTTGCTGGAGAGCTGGTTAGCGCCTTAGGAGGAGCTTTAAAGCTGGTTGGGGCGGGCCTCTTGGGTTGCGTAACCCTGATCTTCTTGGGGGCGGTTTTTATAATCGTGGTTTTGGGGAATGTTGTGAACCCTTGGGAAGAGTCGCCGGCGGCGGTGGCAGACGGGGGACGCTGCGAATACACCAATGCTGATTTCACCAGCAATATCCCCACGGCAGCGGCCAGCAAAGCCGCGGCCAAGTACGGCGTTCCGTCCACCCTTTTGATTGCGATTTTTGAGCATGAATCCTTGCCTTGGATTGCGGGTCAGCAGAAGTATGTTTGTGAAAGATATCCCGGGCAGGGAGCCGCTGGTCCTATGGCGATTACCGATGGTACTTATTTATCTGTTACCCAGGGATGCGGCGAAAATCTGAAGGACGATATTGCTCAGTGCTCTTCCAAAGGTGATAAGCTTTCCCGCTGTAACTTTGATGATGCTTTTGAGCTGGCCGCGCGGATTCTGCTGGACAAGGTCGGAAAATGGGATAACCAGAATTGCAAACAACTTGGTACCATTTCCGCCTCCAGTTTGGCGGATGTCTACAACTCGGCTTGCAACTACTATGGCAGTTTTCGCCCAGATGCGAGTACCCGTAACTACCGTTACAAGCTTACCCGTCCCCTTCGCACCAATGGGGAGATGAGTTACTGTGATGCTGTTTGTAACCGGGTAGGTTTGTGCGGACCAAATTACCCCACTCCCTACGGTCCTGTTCGATAAAGATTGCTACTCAACACCGTCGGCGGGTTTTAATATTTCAGTTAAAGAATACTCTGCAAAGTAAGTTTTTTGTAAAAGATTCTCGATTGAATTAGGCTGAAAGTACCAGATTTGTTCCGTTAGGTCGTTTATCGGATTTCCTAGGTAGGCTGCGCCTCGTTCTGGCGACACGTAAAGAAAAATGCCAGATGATTCGCTGTCTGGGCCGTAAAGCCGAATGTAGTTTCCTAAATTATTTAAGTAGGTTTGAAGTGAAATATCCGATCTTCCAATAATTCGCTCGCGAATAAACTCAACTTTATTATCGCTGCCGATAAAAATTTCATCAGTGAAGTAGGGGCTGGTGGAAGTGTAATAAAGAACTAATACCCCGTTTATAGTTTCGGTTTTGTCCGGTTCCCCGAGCAAACTTTTTACTTCTTCCTGAGTTGTCACCCCGGGAATTATTCTCTTCCACTGCTCTTGCGGTTCCGGAGCTGTTCTTGGTCTGAGCACTAAAGCTACAATCAGTATGACAAAAGCAGCAGTAATTCCCAGCCGGATTAAAACCCTTAGAGTTGGTGCCTTAATTTCAATTCCGGCAATTTTTATTTCCATTAATATTCAACCCCACCAAATAATCGGGAGCGGGCAAAATTATAGTGACGAGGATATTTTGCGGCGTAATTGGGGAGGACGTTGCGGGCGATGTAGACCGCCGCAGTTTCCGCAAAGTCTTCATGCTCTGTTTTTGTAAACGGATAAGTTTCGATAAAAGATTCGCGGTTCGGCGGCCCTACTTCCGCCATAAAGTCGGTAAAAAGCCCATTCCAGTAATCCACAATGTGGCCAGTCTCGTGCGCCAGGGTATAAACGCCTGTGCCAGTACCGTTGATGAAGATTGCCCTCTCGCTGCTTCTTGCGCGCCCGCCGTTATAACTTGCCACTCTCACCCGGTAAAGGTTGATTGGCCCATCTTTACAAACCAGGTGGGTATAGTTTGGTGATCTTAGAACAACCGGGATAGCTGCCATTACCCGCGCTTGTGCTTCCGGGTCGGTACTCCAAGGAACAACCTGCCCATCCGGGCTTTGAACTCCTGCTCCGTCTGAGAAAACGAAACAACCTTCTACTTCACCACCAATTCCCCCTGAGGGAGGAATTCCCAGAAAAGCATTTGTGCAGGAAGTTTCATTCGCTTCCCAAGGGTTGGCGGTAATGCCGTTTTTAATGCAATCAACCGCTCCCTCCACATTTCCCAAATCGGCCAAAAACAGCTGGGCGTCGCCCGAGCTTCCCCCGCCTTTTACCGCATCATAGCTGTAGCGCAGGGCCAGTTCGGCCTCCTTGGTGGCAAATTCCTGCCCCGGCATTAAAAGAATGTTGTAAACGCCGCCGGATTGGGGATCCCCCTCCCGCGGTGGTGCTCCAATCCGCTCCCAGGCCTGGCGGGTCCGGGCCACGTCGGATTCCGTGTCGAGGTTCCCCGCGGTGGGCCCTTGTGCACTTACCTCTCCCGTTTCCTCATCGGCCTTGCTTTCGTCGAACTCTTCAATCTTCCAGGCCGCCGACCAGATCGTTTCGAAAATATTTTCGGGTTCCTCTAGGAATTGCACATCCACGGCGTTGGGGTAGTAGACTACCTTGCCTTCGTTGCTGTAGACGCGGCAGTCAGCCCCGCTGATGCTTACCGCCTCATCGCTGGGGGGAAAGAAGGCTTCCTTGAGGAGGCCGAAGCGATCCGCCAGCGGTGAAACTTCCCCGAACCGGCCCGGAACATCATAATCGCCGTCGGCCGAATCATATGAGCCCTTTCCAGAGCCGCCAATAGTGTCCGTGTTTCCCGAAGTGCTGAAACCGGTCTGCTCGTCTCCTTGGTTTAAGATGATCAAGCCGTCGGACAAGACGGCCTCCGAGCGCCAAAGGGTGCGCAGATCATTGCGGTTGTCAAAGCCGCCTATGGGAGGAGAGAGGCGGGCGAGAGAGCCGGAGATGCCGCCGGGGAGCCCCTGCTTGTCAATAAAGCTGGCGCCGCTGATTTCAAGGTTGGGAAGCAAAAGAAGTTCGTTGGCCTCCCGCAGATATTCCGGCAAGGCGGAGTTGAGGAAAGTAGCGTCCCCGCCGGGTCCAACCAATTCACCCCAAAGGAAATCGTTAAAGAAACAGGAGAGGCTTCCCAGCACCCCGGAGCACTCACCTTCTTCGCGAAGTGCGCCGGATTCGGTCCCCAATTCCGAGCGGGCGGAAGGGCCGCCCCGCGGATCGCCGGGGCAAAAATCCTCTTCTCTAAGATCTTCGACCGGTTTAAATAATTGCGCATAAGCGGAAGAGCCAAGGAAAAAGAACCCGCCGGCTAAAAGGATACCAAGCAGAAGCAAAAAGCGCAGGGAGCTGGGGTGCGGAAGAACCCTCGCCAAAGGAGACTTTTTGAGGAGGCTAATCAGGAGTCTCATCAACCCCATGTTATCAGAAAAATTACCCGGTCAGTCCTCCTAAAACAACGTTGACCAGGAGGATGGCTCCTAAGATGATTAAAAGCCCCATGATTGAGTAGGTGACGGCTGCTTTTGCATTACCCAGCTGCTTCTCGTCTCCGCCGGAAGCCATATACATAATCCCGCCGTAGACCAAAAGCGCAATCGCTATCGCTCCTGCTATTCCCAAAAGTAAGTTGATAGCTTTGGCGATAATGCAGAAAATTCCGGCAATTTCTTCGGTCGTGCAGTTGCTCGTTAGGCTCCCGATATATTTACTGATCGGGTCGGATGCTTTGCTAGCCCCTTGGATTTGAGCAAAAGCGGTTTTAAAGCCACCTAACAAGAACAACGAAGCTGTTAGCAAAACTAAAAAAATTTTCATTTTTTAGGTTTTAAATGGATCGGCAGACTGCCGCATTAGTTGCCACTGCTCTTAAGAGGGTATTAACCACCAAGACAGCCCCTAATACGATAATCAAACCTACCACCGCTGCAGTAATTCTTCCGCGTGCTTGCTCAACTCCGACTTTGTCTCCGCCCGAAGTCATGTATTGAACTCCTCCCATAACTAGGAAGATAACGGCAATCGCTCCTGCCAAACCAAAAATTATGTTCAAAATTTGGCTGATCGCATCGCAGATGTTATCCCATTGCAGAGGGTTTTGAATGTTTTGGGCAAAAACGTTATTGGCCGAAAGAACCAAACCTCCGACTGAGGGACCTAGTGCAGTAAGTGCTTTTTTCAAATTTAATTTCACTTATTTATTCACCCCCTTATCCACAGATTATAGCGCTCTGAATTCCGATAAGTCCACAACCGATGACCCGCAAAATCAAAACTGAAGAAAAGAGAAAGACTAATCCCATCACCGCTGCCGTGATTCGCCCTTTGGCCACTTCGAGCCGTTCAGGGTCACCCGCCGAGGTGGTCACTCCATAGCCGCCGAGGATGATAAAAAGAATGGCTAAAAGAGTCCCCAAACCGTAACCGAACTCAAGAATCTGCCCGGCTAACTTCTTCGGATCAGTTGAAAGCTTAATAAAGCCCAAATCGATTTCTTTTAGTTGGGAAACCCCGGCGGCTCTTTGGAGGGCCGCTTGATAGTGCTCCTTTAGGGCTTCCCTGTCGTTGTAGGAGGGGAGGCTGGAGCACTCGGATGGGCTGTTACCAGCGGCCAAACACTGTTCTTTAGTTGTGGGGTTGCTGGATGCTAGTTCGCAAGACGGGAGCCGGGAGCATTCGCTGGAGGTCCTAGTGGTGTTCTCTCCCGGGTGACAGGCTTCCCGGCAGTTAACTTGTTGATATTCACTGGCGACAGCTACTGTTACGGTTGTTGAACACTTTGTACCACTTATCCAACCCCGGGGGTTTGCTGTAACCGTATATTTACCGGCGTTTGGGCAAGTCATCTGAACCGAACAGCTAGTACCGCCGCTCCCTGGTGTGCAGTTACTAGGGCTGAAGCTACAGCTGGGTTGGGATGACATATCGTAGATAATTCCGATACTCCAATCGCTGGTAATGTTAACTCTTACTGTTGCTGGCTGGCCTTCTACAACCGGCCCGCTGGCGGAAATAGAGCAAGCGGCGTAGGCAGGCGTCGGTTTAGCTAAGGAAAAAAGGGTTATCAGACTAAAGAAAAGAATTAAACCGGGCAGAAATTTCTTCATTTCAAGCAGATAATAGCAGAAGCGTGTCCAGACGCGCTAGCTTATCTCAAGAGGTGAGGGGCAAACTTTATTTCCACCTTTTCGGAGAAAGCTTGCTAAAATAGGGATGATCCTTCTTACCATGCTTAGGAAACTGCCCCACCTCAAGAAAATTCTTCTTTTTGGGCTTTTCCCTCTTCTGATAGCTGTCCTGGTTGGTTCCGCTTTTGCCGATGAGCTGGATCAAGTCACGGCGGATTTGTCGAAGCAGCAAAAACAGCTGGCTTCCCTGGAGGCGCAGAAGAATCAGCTGGCCAAGGATATCAACTCCTCCTCCTTCTCCCTCTCCCAGGTCTCCGCCCAATTAACTGATGCGGAAGCCCAGCTCAGTGCTATCGAAAAATCTTTGAAAGCCAAGGAAAAAACCCTAAAGGAGTTTGAGGACGACCGCAACGCCTTGATCCGCGAGCTTTATAAACAGGGAAAGTTCTCATCTTTAGAGCTCTTCCTCGGCAGCGATGATTTGGATACCTCCACCAAAAACCTCTTCTATTACGATGAGAACCTGGAGCTTTTAAAGGATCGGATTACAGCTTTAAATGCGGAAATAGAGATTTTTAAGAAAAATAAAGCAGCGGCCAAGAAGCTGAGGGACGAACTAGCTTCCCTTAGGAGCCAATATGCTTCTCGTCTGGCTTCTAGCCAGGGGCAATATTATTCTACAAATTCACAGATAACCGAAACTAAAATTTCTATCAAAAATTTGACTGCTCGGCAGGAACAATTGATCATAGCTAAAATCGGAAATTCATTAGCAACGGGTGGACTAGCTCCTACTGGAGATCCGAATTCCCAAGTTGATTACAATCCCGGATTTTCTCCCGCTTTTGCCGGATTCTCCTTTGGTGCCTACACCCACCGTAATGGTATGAGCCAATATGGGGCAAGGGGACGAGCGCTAAAGGGACAAGCTGATACTCAAATTCTAAAAGCCTATTACCCAACCGAAACACTTAACAAAAGTTATCCGATTCCCTCAACAATTGTTGTCAGCGGAACTAATGAGTACGGACAGACTTTTGATGGCAGCAAAACCTTTTCACTTAGTGTTTGTTATCAAGACAGCAACGGCGGATCAAATAAATATGACAGCACTTGCATTAAAAGAGGAGGAAAAATGAATTTTACCGAATACTTAAAGCATCTTTACGAGGTACCAAGTTCCTGGCCGACGGCGGTTTTGCGAGCCCAGGCAGTGGCGGCGAGGAGTTATGCGATCAGGCATGGTTCGCCAATTTGTCCAAGCCAAAGCTGTCAGGTAGTAAAGTTTGAGATCAACGCCAGTTCTTGGCAATCCGCCGTTACCGCGACAGCCAAGTGGGTTTTGGTCGGAGGAATCGGTAATTTTCAGTATTCTTCCACTGCGGGAGGATACCTAAACACCTCCGGTTGGGACACCACTTCAGGAAGCAAAGGCAGTTGGCCTACCAACGCATACGAAAACATTGGCGGCTCTCCTTGGTTTTATAAAGGCTGGTATAAGAACTTGGCTGGGCAAACTTGTGGACGTTCCCACCCCTGGCTCACGGAAACGCAATTTGCCGATATTTTGAACTCTTGGGTTGTTTATACCAAGGGAAATAGTACTGATAAATCTCGGGTAACAGCTTGGGACACGGGTTGTTGGGGAGGAAACCCTTACTCCATTTCCGAAATGAAAAGCCGCGCCGCGGCTTTAGGGGGAGCCTACACTAAGGTTACTGGAGTAGCAGCTAGCTATTCCAATAGCGGTTATACTTCCTCAATTAGCTTGTTGACGGATAAAGGCACTTTGGTAATCGACGGGCAAGTTTTTCGGGATATATTCAACTTAAGATCCCCCGGCCACCTCGCCCTTAAAACTCCTTTATATAACATCGAGAAAAAGTAAATCTACTCCTTGCTATCTGCTATCATAATCCTGATGGCGCAGGATAGGATGGAAAGTGGGGAAAGTCGCCAGTTGGCCGTTAAGTCCTTTAAATTAGAAGGTTCTCGTTCCTCTTTAGAGCGCGGCCGCTTTATCCAAGTTTTCGAATACAACCCTCCCGAAGGAGAGAAGATACCAGCTAACCGCGGCAAGTTTTTTGCGGTGGTGGATCTACTGGTGGGGCCGGGGGTTGATGCGGTTTTAGCGGGAAAGCTGGTTTGGGCCACCTTAACCGGCAGTTTTTACGATCCTTCCGAGGAGATGCCGGTTCGGGCGCTGGAAGAGGCGATTTATGCGGCCCGGGACCGGCTGCGGGACTTTAGCGAGGGCAGCACGCTGCATTTGGTGGCGGCCTCCGTAGTTTCGGATGTGGCCTACCTGGCTCGGGTGGGTGAAGGAGTCCTTTACCTGCGCCGCGGGCCGGAAGTGCGGGATCCCTTAGGAGGAGAGGAAACGGTGGCCATCTCCTCCCAAATTCTCGAGCCCGATGATGTTTTGGTCCTGGGATCCCCCGTTTTTGGCAAAAACTTTACCCCCGGCAACCTTCCCCAAACTGAATTCCTGGTGAAGCAGTTTGAAGGCGGAGCCCGGGTTCCCGGCTTTGCGGCCGCGCTTTTGACTGCGACCCCGACTATCGAGGCGCGGGAAGAGGCGGTGCGGCGCTCTCCGGCGGCGAAAACCGTTTCCTCATTCCTTAGGAGGGTGCAGAAGACCGCACAGAATCTGCCGAATTTACCCTCTTCCCTTCGCAATTTCAAGCTCCCTAGCCCCTCTTCTTGGGGCCAGTCCTTATCTTCCTGGTTTAAGAAAAGAGTTTCCCATGGGCAGGAGCTGGCCAAAGAGCGCCAGCGGGAAGCGGCGGAGCGCCCTGAACCAATTGCTGTTTCTCCCAAAGGGCAAAAGAAGCTTAATCCCCGCACCCTTTCCCGCGTCATTTTGCTTTTAATTATTGTTTTTATCGCTTCGGTCGCCTTCACCACCTACCGGCAGGCCCAAGCGGCCCGCCAGGAGGAATTTAACCGGCTTATGGTCGATGCTTCTCATCAGCTGGCGGAGGCGGAGGGGTTGGTGGGGCTTTCCAACGAGAGTGCAGCGGAGATTTTGGTTGTGGTTTTGGCAAATCTGGACCGGGCGCAGGAGGTTTGGCCCAAGGGAGAGGGAGTGGGGGCACTACGCTCCCGCGCCGAAGCCACCTATAAGGCGATTGAAAAGATTACGGATGTGGTGGAGGGGGATGCGATTTACGATTTGAGCCTGCAGGAGGCGGGGGCTGTGGGAGCCGCTTTGGCCGGAACCGGCCAAACCTTATATGCCGCGGTCCAAGGCGGCGGTATTTATGCGGTTAACCTTGCCGGTGAGCTTCCCCAAGTTTCCCGGGTGGGTGGCAGCGGATTTTCGGGAGTGCGGGAGCTGGTTTGGGAGGCCAATCAGCTTTACGGCTTAACCTCTCAAACTCTCTACCGCTACAGCTTTGCGAGCAAGAAGCTCGACGAGCCCCTCTTTTACGAGGGCTTTGATAAGGTTGCCGAGCTGGGGACTTATTTGGGCAATATCTACTTTTTAGCTCCTCAAAGCAACCAAATCTTCCGCTTCCTCTACACCCCTAACGGATATTCACGCGCAAGAAACCGCATTGAGGATGGAACCTCGGTAGAGAGCGCAGCGGGTATGGGGATTGACGAGGAGATTTGGGTAACCCAAGACGCCACCGAGATTACCAGGATTTCCTCCGGCAATAAAGCTGGCTTTGCCGTCATCAACCTCTCCACCCCCTTCAAACAGTTGAGTAAGATATTTACCCTTCCAAATTATAAGAACCTTTACCTCTTGGATATCGGCAATTCCCGCATCGTCATTCTCGACAAAAGCGGCAGCTTCTTAGGACAGTTAAAGGGAGAGATGATCGGGGCAGCCCGGGATTTGTGGGTTCCCTCAGGAGAAAAATCCCTTTACTTTTTATCAGGCAGCAAGATTTACCGCGTTAAGCTTTAACCCCGCCGATTTTACTTTTTTCTTCCCTGGGATTATGATGGGGGCCAAATGACTGTATTCCTCTTAAATTGGCTTTTGGAGCTGATTTACCCCACCCGCTGTGTAAGTTGCGGGAAGCGGGGGAAACTCTTCTGCGAAGAGTGTGGGGGAAAACTTTTCCCCTTATCTCTTTTCTCCTGTTTGGTTTGCGGTAAACCTGCCTTGGGAGGCTTTACCCACTCCGCTTGCCAGGATCGATTCACCCCGGAGCGCGCTCTTTCGGCTTTTTCCTATCGGGGACCGGCTCGTTCTTTGGTTAAAGCGCTTAAATACCGGGGATTAAGGAGAGTAGCGGAGGTAATGGCGGATTTGACCTTGGAAGACTTGGCCGAGAAGGGAATTACTTTCGGCAAGCGAGCTTGGGTGGTGCCGATTCCCTTATCCTTTTTGCGGCAAAACGAACGGGGCTTTAACCAAGCGGAGCTCTTTGCTCAATCCTTGGCGAAGAGTTTAAAAATCAAAATCCTTCCCTCCCTTCTCCGAAGAGTCAAAAACACACCATCGCAAACTACTCTTTCTCGGGAGGAACGCTCCCATAATATTCAAGGGGTTTTTGCGGCTACCCGCCGAATTAGAAAGAAAGATATTCTTTTGATTGATGATGTATTAACCACCGGCTCCACTGTGCGGGAAGCGGCAAAAACCTTAAAGAAAAAAGGAGCGAATCAGGTCTGGGTTTTAACTTTTGCGCGGGATTAGAAATTGTATGTTTGTTCGCTTCTTCTTGAAATTTTAAGAACCATTATTTTTCCTTCTTTAAGCCTGTAAATAATTCTGATATTTCCTTTTCTGGCCCGGAAAATACTGGTACTTCCTTTAAGTTTTTTGATATCTAAGCCTTTAATTTTGTTTTGAATTAATTTCCCGAGAAGTTCTTTAACTTGGAAACGCTCTTTAGGTGAGAGCTTTTTGATTTCTTTCGCAATCTTGTCCACGGGAATTACAAATGGGCGAGAAGTTCATCAGCGGATATACCACTTTTGCTGATTTTGGTAAAGTCCGCCACGGTTTCCCAAAGTTCTTCCTCATCTGGAGGAATAATCTTAAAAATAGGTTTGGAACGTTTTATAACCAAAAAGGTTTTACCTTTCTTAACTTCAGTAATATAAGTATCGACGTTTTCTCTTAATTCTTTTAATCCAATTATGTTCATCCAGTTAAGTTTACCTAAAGATTAACTTTATGTCAAATCCATTAAATAGGAGCGGAAGTGGGTATGCTCATGGAAGTGATCTTTGCCCTTTAACGGGCCAAGAACTGGCCCAGATAATAGGGCCAAATTACCAGCGCCAAAACACCCGGCCAGAAGGGAAGGTGGAGAAAGCCGAGGGTAAAGAGCCAACCGATAAACCAAACGGATCCGGTAAAGGTGTGCTGCTCCACTTTAATAAGGCTCATCTAGCTACTTATAACAATTTTTAGCTGTGGGCGGTGTTCAAAAAATCCGCATCAAGGCTTTTTTTGATAATTGGGTTTTGAAAATCGCTGTTATCAATAACGATGTCCGCGGCTTTTTTTGGATTCACTTCCTCTAGATACAATTTCTGTCCCGGTACATAGCGCTTGTTATAGATTGTGGTGATCTCCTGCTTCGAACCCAGATACCAGCCATCCCGCTGAACTGCCCGGGCGACTGTGGATGCAAACCCCACATCGAGAAAAATCTTCAAATCCCAATAATCAACCAGTTCCGGACGTTGCAAAAATATACCGTCCATTAACAGAATGGCACCCCGATCGGCTTTTCCGGTAGGCGAAGCGATTTCACGATTTGTTTTGTAATCGAATCCCTCCCTTTGGTAGCGGAAATCCCCCTTTGGCCCGAGCGGTTTTAAGACGCTTTCAATTACGGCTTTGTTGTTGAACGAGTCCGCGTAGTAACCCTCCGGGGAATTTCGGCCTTTTTTATATCTAATCTCGCGCGGGTTGTGAAAAGCGTCTAAAGAAACACGGATAGTCTGCCGGCCGGATTTTTTTAGTATCTGCGCAAGTTCGTTCGCGAGAAATGTTTTTCCGGACGCATCCACCCCATCAACCGCCACTCGCAAAGGATGCCCTATTTTTATGCGCAAAATACTACCAGAGAGCTGGGTTAGAAGTTCCGACCTTTTCATATCAGTCTTTCAATAGAAATAACGAGGACTTTCTTAATTTTTGGCAATTAATTAGTGGAACGCTGGGGATTTTAAACTGGCGGAGGGTGTGGGATTCGAACCCACGAGCCGCTTTCGCAGCAACGATTTAGCAAACCGTCTCCTTAAACCACTCGGACAACCCTCCGTACTTATTAATTTTAACAGCAAGTTGCTTTTTCAGGAAGAACTAGTAAGATTAAGCCAAACGCACCCGAAAAACCAAATTAAGGAGGAAGGATGAGCCAATACATCCGCGCTTGGGAAGCGCTAAGCCCTAAGATCTGGGAAGCCGGTGGTATGAATGGCGGCGAGATCTACCAGGCACTTGAAGAATCGGGCATCCATCTTTTTGAAAACCGGGAGCATAACTTTCTTGACTGGGCTGTGGATGTGATGGGCCTGGTAGATTATGACGAAAAGCAGAACATTTACTTTCCCAAGATTCAGGGAGAATACGATACCGGCTTCGTTTGGGAACCTTTCCCGAACGGAATTAAATCGCCCGCCCAATTTGTAGTTTTTCGCGATAAGCTTAATGCTTGGCGGGAGGGGGCTAAGAAGATCAGCCACAAACGGGCCCGCGCCCTCTTGTACCGAATGCCCCTGGAACGTGATTTCTCCGTTATGGGTCCTCAGTATTTAGGAGCCGTGGCCCATTACTTAAAGTGCCAAGAGTGTCGCAGCTTAGGTTTGGCCAAGATTCGCCAGACCGGAGGCTTGAAGCACAAGAATGCTCTTTTAATCTGGGCCAAAAACGGAAGCTACTTACCGAAGGAAAAGCCGCGTAACCTCTTTGAGGTTTACGCCGTCGAGCATGTCTTGGCCTGCAAGGCGATGCCCTGCAGTACCTTAAAGTCCTACTGGGACAATTACATCCGCAAAGGATTGGAAAAGCATGAAGATGAGGCGAAAATTCACCTCTACCCGGTTCTTATCGGGATCTTTATGCGCGCAAAGTGGCAGACCGGAGAGCTTTTCTCGCTGCAGCGCGAGCGTATCAAAGCGCTTCTTAAGGATTTGAAAGAGCATCAGAGGGGTGAAGTGATCGCTCAGTTGGACACGCTTCAAAGCGTGGCCAAGTTGCCGCGGGTTCTGCCGCTTCCCGAAAGAAAACCGAAAAAACCCGAGGAACCCAAGAAACCAAAAGTGGACTTGTTGGCGGAAGCGACCGGCGGAAAGCTCCACTGGAACGATAAGGGGATGGATGACTGGGAAAAGGGTTGGCAGCCCTTTACCAGAGGGACTCGGGTGGAAGTGCGGGTACAGGAAGATACTCTTCCTCCCTATGGCCGCTGGCTTAAAGGTACCGTTGCCGAGGAATTTCTCGACAGCGAGCGGGCCATTGTTGTTAAGTGTGACGAACGCTGGCACGAGGACATGCGAAATTACCGCGGTCACGGCGCCACCATCATGGTTATGCACAACACGCGCCGCGGAATCCTCGCTCGGATCCGTAAGATCGAAGGAGAGTGACTTATGGCTAAATCTAATTTTTCGGAGAAGTTTTTGGAAGATTTGGAGGACTGCCTTTGGGATTCACTGCCAAAGACGCAGGTTAGAGATCGCCTTCCTCAATTTAAGCAGTATGTTGCGAAGTTGGAAAAGATCGCGGAGGCGCTTCGGCAAGCGGCTCGCAAAGCCGGGGTTAGCACGGATGAAGGTACCTACTTTGCCCGTCTCGATAAGAAGAAGATCGACCGGGCCCTCCGAAAGTTGGATCGGCTGAGAAAGGTTTGAGACTAGCTTTGATCCCCAGCGGGAAGAAATTTTCGCTGGGGTCTTTTTTGTTATATTTCAATTGATGGCCGAAGATCCTGGTAAGGAAACCGTTCTTTTAGAGTGGGAAGCTCCTGAGCGGGTTTACAAAAAGCACTCTCCCGCCTACTTTCGCAACCTCTTCGTGTTGCTTTTAATTTTTGCCTTGGCGGCCGCTTTCTTTAAGCAGTTCCTCCTGGCGGTTTTACTCATGGCGGTTTACTTTGTGAAGTGGGCGCTGGATAAGAATTTGCCCAAAAAGACCAAGTACGTCATCTCCAACCTGGGAGTGCGCTCCCACGGCCATCCCTACACTTGGGACCAGCTTAAGAGCTTTTGGTTTGACGAGGTGGACGGATCGGGTGTTTTGGAGATTGCCACCCGCCCCATCTACCCAGGGACCATCTATATGGTCTTAAATGCGGTTAAAAAAGATAAGATTGCCGAGGTTTTAAGCAAATACATTCCCCTAAAGACCAAAGTTGAGGAAGATGTGACCGAGAAAATCTCCCAGCGCATTAACCGCTGGTTCCCGCTGGAGTAAATAATGATCACTTGGTTAAAAAATCTCCCCACAGTTCAGAAGATAGCGTTGGGAGCTTTGGTTATTCTCGGGGTCGCCGGCGGCTACTGGATCTTCAACCGTCCCCTTCCCCCATTCGTTACCTCCTCTGTGGTGTTTCAGCGATTCTTCGGCGGGCCTTACGAGGGGTTTATTCAAGAGTGGGATGAGGCGGTGGAAATATCCAGCGGGTTAAACCCGAAGGAAACCCCGGAACCGGATTTGACGGGCGCCAACTGCGCGGCCGCCGTAAACGCGGCCATTCCCGAGGTGGAAGCGGTAGTCGCCGATTTTGATCGGATTTTGGCCGACTTGGATAAGTTTGATCAGCAAATTTCCGAGGCCGAGGCGGCTGCCAACGGGCTTGCCGATTCAAAGGCGCGCTCGGCTGCATCAAAGCTGGTGAAATATGCCAAGGATTGGAGCGTGGCCTTTCGCGATTTTCTTCCCCCGTCCAAACGGGCTCTGGGTTTAAAGGTGGATCAGCTAAAGGCAGTTCTCAACGTCGGCTGCGGAACGGAAGAATCAATTGTTGTAATCTTCAACAGCTTGGAGCAGATTGGGGCGGTTCTTAATGGCCCGATGACCGGGTATCTTGCCAAGGGAGAAACTATCGCCGCCGACTCAGCAGCCGCCCACCAGGAATTCCAAGAGGCGACCGGGGTCACTGTGAGGCCGATCGGATCCCTCTCCCGCGAACAGCTCGAAAACCTTCTCCAAGAATAGTAAAAAGTGGTGCTCCCGACAGGATTCGAACCTGTATTTTCGGCTCCGGAAGCCGACGTTCTATCCGTTAGACTACGAGAGCAAAACTGGCGGTGGGGGCGGGATTCGAACCCGCGAACCTCTTGCGAGGTTTTACGCTCTCCAAGCGTACCGATTCAACCGCTCTCGCACCCCACCAAACTTATGGCGGTGGGAGGAGGATTCGAACCTCCGATCCTTAAAAAGGACTCGCGCTCTCAAGGCGCGCGCAATCGTCCGCTCTGCCATCCCACCTGGTGCGCCCGAGAGGATTCGAACCTCTAAGTTTCGGCTCCGCAAGCCGACGTTCTATCCATTAAACTACGGGCGCGCGACGATTACTTATTTTAACAGGAGAAAGCTGATCCTCAAAGCCGGGAGAGATACTCCTCTAGGGTTATACCCTTTTTGTGAAGCTGGGCAGCCAAGTCAACCCCGACAAAGCGGATATGCCAGTCCTCAGCGATGTAGCCGGTAATGCTTTCTTTACCGGGTTGATAAGACACCGTAAAGCCGAATTTATAAGCATTTTTAGCGATCCAGGAGGAAGCGGCGCTGCCGCTGTAGCCGGTGGGCCATTCTTTGCCCGCTAGTCCCAAATCCAGTGTCGTTCCCAGCTGGTGCTCGGAATGGCCCGGCAGGGCGGAACCCAGCGAGGCGATCGTATAACCATACTGGGAAACCCAGTAGTTGAAGGTCGCCACCTGGGATTGGTAGGAGCGGTAGGCGGAGACGATGGAAAGCTTAAAGCCCGCTTGGGAGGCGGCGCCAAAAAGCTGGTAGAGGTAGGGCAAGATGCTCCCTCTTAAATACTGGGTTCCTTGGGTGGAAACGCTCGTGACCTTGGTTAATCCGGGGGGAACATAGGTTGAAGGGAGGGCGTTGAACTTGTTGATGTGGGCTAAAAGCATATCTCCTTGGACCGGGAGAACATAGGACCCGCTGTATAAGTCCTGGGCTCCTAGGACCGTTTTCTGGCTTTCGGAAGAAACCGGGGGGAGGGTGGTAAAGAGGTTCCACTTTTCGCTGGCTTTGATTTCTTCGGGATTGATGAAGCGGCTGCCGGCGCCCACACTTAGGATGAGAAGATAGGCCAAAATGGAGAGAAGCCTAGGATTTTTCCGCATGCCCCTATTATAATCTTTCCCCTTAGCTTATAATTAAGCCCTGGAGGCGTGACCGAGTGGATTAAGGTGCCGATCTCGAAAATCGGTTGGGCGCAAGCCCTCAGAGGTTCGAATCCTCTCGCCTCCGCCAGTTAAATTCCCCGCCCGCGTAAAATAAAGCAGATGAACGACCCGATTGAAGAAGTAAAGCGCAAAACCGACATTGCGGAGTTTGTCTCCTCCTACGTTAATCTGCAGAAATCCGGCAAGAACTATAAAGGACTCTGTCCTTTTCACAATGAGAAAACCCCCTCCTTTATGGTTTCTCCCCAACTGCAGATCTTTAAATGCTTTGGCTGTGGAGAAGGCGGGGATGCCATCTCCTTCTACAGCAAGATCGAAGGCGTACCGTTTGGCGAGGCGCTGCGGGAAATGGCCAAGCGGGCAGGAGTAAAGCTTCCTTCCACCAAGAAAGATCCGCGAGAGGAGCTGCGGGAGAAGGTTTACGAGGTTAACCGGCTGGCGGCCGACTACTTCCACTATGTTTTAACTGATCATGAGCTGGGGAAACCGGCGCGAGAATTCTTAAAAGAGCGGGGAGTTGGGAAAGAAGCGATTGAAGAATTTAAGCTGGGCTATGCCCCTTCCTCCTGGGACAATTTGGGCCGCTTCATCTTAAAGAAAGGCTACTCCCGCACCGATTTCCTGCAAAGCGGTTTGGGTACCCGGGCGGATAACCAGCGCGGCTACTTCGACTTTTTCCGCGGACGGATTATTTATCCTCTGCGCTCCGCAACCGGAAGATTTGCTGGTTTTGCCGGCCGTTCCTTAGGTCAGGATGAAGAAGGACCGAAATACATTAATACTGTGGAAACGCCGGTTTTTGAGAAGAAGCGCTACCTTTACAACTTTGACTTAGCCAAACAGGAGATCAAGAAGCAGAAAACGGCAGTCCTGGTAGAGGGGGAGATGGATGCGATTGCCCTTTACGGGGGAGGAATTAAGAACGTCTTGGCGACCAAGGGAACCGCTCTTACTCCGGAGCAGATCTCTTATCTGGCCCGTTTTGCCCAAAAACTGGTGCTTTGCTTCGACCGCGACTCCGCAGGCTTGGAAGCCACAAAAAAGGGTATCTTTATTGCTCAATCGGCTGGTTTTGATGTAGCGGCGGTGCTTTTGCCGGAAGGACTGGACCCGGATGAAGCTTTGCAAAAAGATCCGGAGGGATTTAAAAAATCAATCTCTCAGCCCTCCCCGATCTTCGACTTTTACTTGGATTCTGCTCTCGGTCGTTTCGATTCCCAAACCCCTACTGGCAAGAAGCAGATTGCCGGAGAGCTCCTACCGGTTTTAAAGAGCTTGGCCAACGAGGTGGAAAAGGCCGCCTATATTTCGGTTCTTTCCCAAAAAATTGGTTTGGAGGAGGAGGTTTTGTGGCGGCAGCTGGAAAAGGAGACTGGAATTGAAATTCCGGGACGGGAAGCGAGATTTATTGTTTCCTCGCCCGTATCTTCCCGAAAACAGAATTATCTTTTGGGAATTTTGTTTTCCCTTCCGGCGGAGAAGGTGCGTCCGGCCCAAGCGCGGATTGCGATGGAAGATTTAACAGAACCCATTTTGCAGGTGATATTAGGCGGCCTGCGCAGTTACTTAAAACAGGTAAAACAGTTTAAGCTCCCGAATTTTTCTGGTAAACTGGGCGAGGAAGCGCAGAATAAATTGGCGGATTTAACGCTGGTGGAGTTGCCGAACGATGATTTACCCGGCGAGTTTACCAAAGCCCTCTCCGCCGTCAAGCGCGAGCGCTACAAAAGGGAACTTAGGAGCTTAATCGCCCAAGTCCGCCAAGCGGAGCGGGATACCCTCCCGAAGGAGATTAAGCGGCTGCAGAAGGCGATTCTGGCCCTAACGGAAAAGATCGACGCCGAGATTTAAATAATTCAAATGGCCAAACTCAAAAAAGCAGATTCCGGATTAATCAAAAAACTTTTAGAAAAAGGCAAGCGCGAGGGTTACGTAACCCAAGAGGAAGTCTTAACTTATTTCCCGGAAGCCGAGGAGGATGTAGAGAAGCTGGATGACCTTTACACCCTCTTTGTGGAGGAGGGAATTGATGTTTTTGAAACTTCCGAGGAGGAAGCTAAGCCCGAGGAGCTGGAGCGGGAGCTTGAGGTCCAAGCCGCTCACGACACCTCCGTCACCGCCGATCCGGTGCGGATGTATCTGCGGGAAATCGGTCGGACTCCTCTTTTGGCCAAGAAGGATGAAGTTGAACTAGCGCAAGCGATTGAGAAAGGCGAAGAGGCTGATATCCGTTTAAAGAAAGCCACATCGCGCATGGGAAAGAAGACCAAGAAGGCCTTGGAAGAGGAAACGCGCTTAGGCGGAATTGCCCGGGAAAAACTGACCAAATCTAACTTGCGTTTAGTCGTCTCCATTGCCAAGAAGTACTTAGGGAGAGGACTTTCTTTTCTGGACCTTATCCAAGAGGGCAATATTGGGCTGATGCGCGCGGTGGAGAAATTTGAGTGGCAACGGGGCTTTAAATTCTCCACTTACGCCACCTGGTGGATCCGCCAGGGCATAACCAGAGCGATTGCCGATCAGGCCCGCACCATCCGAATCCCCGTCCACATGATTGAAACCATCAACAAGTTCAACCGCATCCAGCGCCAGCTGGAGCAGAAGCTCGACCGCGAGCCTACCCCCGAAGAGATTGCCCGGGTGATGCACATCCCCGCCGACAAGGCCCGCGAGATCGTTAAAATCTCCCAAAAGCCCACCTCCTTGGAAACGCCGATTGGAGAAGAGAAGGACTCCCGGTTAAAAGATTTTGTGAAGGATGAGGAGGTTGTGACCCCGACCGACGACACTTCCAAGGAGCTTTTAAAGCAGCAGCTCTTAGAGGTTTTAGGGACGCTCTCTCCCCGCGAGCAGAAAGTATTGGAACTGCGGTTTGGCCTGCGAGACGGCAAGCCCCGTACCTTGGAGGCGGTGGGGAAGGAGTTTGGCGTTACCCGCGAGCGCATCCGCCAAATCGAGGCCAAGGCCATTCGCAAGCTCAAGCATCCCTCCCGCTCTAAGGTTATCCGCGATTACCTTTAAACTCTCGACAGGATTTTTAAGACGGTTGCTGCTGTCCAAGACTGGTGGGGCGACCCCAAGCCTTCTCCCGTTTGCGGGTGGTAGCACTCGAAGAAGCCGCCCCGGTCCTTTAAGTTTTTCTCTACCAGCTTAAGCGTATCTTTCCTTATCTCCTTG
>Ga0076304_108_pt1 | contig 27482 bp, 33 predicted proteins | sample RifGroC1_FD_67988 | JGI IMG/M metagenome (GOLD analysis project Ga0076304, IMG submission 67988) | candidate division CPR1 bacterium GW2011_GWC1_49_13 | reverse complement strand
GATGGAATCTTGCTTCTTTTTGCAAGAGACATCCTCTCCCGCCATCCCCGCACCGAGATTCTTTACAACACCCAGTGCTCCCCGGCGGTGGAGGAGGATATTGTGGCCCATGGGGGAATTCCCGTGATGGTCCCCACCGGCCACTCCTTGGTCTTAAACGAGTTGCGCTTTTACGGGGGAGTCTTTGCCGGGGAATATAAATGTCATTTTTACTTCTACGACCACTACTACGGCTTTGATGACGGGGTTTATGCTGCGCTTCGCGCTGCCAAAATTCTGGAAAAGACGGATACGCCGCTTTCCAAGCTGATGAGCGACGTACCTTTTTACCACTCCAGCGGGGAGATCGAGATTCCCCTGCCGGATGAGCGCAAGTATGATATTCAGGAGCGAGTAAAAAATGCTCTGCGCAAGCGTTACTTTGTGAATGAGATGGACGGAGCACGGATTAAGTTTCGGGATATGGAGGATACCTGGGGGCTGATGCGCGCCTCCGGCACTTACCCTAAGCTGGAAGTTTTTGCCTGGGCTCGGACCCAGGAGAACATGATTAAGGCCAAGGAAATTCTGGTGGCGCAAGTCCAGGAGCTGATGTAGCGCCCTACTCATAAGAGGATTGCTAATATTGAACTAATGCTTTCCGTTACCACCCGCACCGTAAAAGAAATGCTGGAAGTGGCCTACCGGCCGCAAGAAACCACCTTATCAAGTGAGGAATTGGCTTACATCGTGGTGCGAAATCCTGGCAAGAACTTGACCATTACCCCTCCTTTCAAGCTGGGGGGCGGCGAGTATCCTAAGACCTACGGCCACTATCACAACCCCCCTTATGCGGAAACTTATCGGGTTCTCTCCGGCAAGGCGGGATTTTTAATTCAAAAAATGGCGGGAGAGCGGGTTGAGGAAGTGATTCTGCAGGTTGTCTTGGCGGGGGGGAAGTTTACGGTGCCGGCCGGCTACGGGCACATTTCCATCAACTTAGGCGAGGGTTACTTGGTTACCTTAGATGACCACGATCCCGCCCACTTTGAGAATAATTACACCTCCATTCAGGAAAGGAAGGGAATGGCCTATTACATTCTGGACAAGGGAGGAAAGGTGGAAGCGGTACCGAACCCCAGCTATGGCGAGGTCCCGCCCTTAAAGATCAATGGCTAGCGACGACGTTTATCAATATTCACCCAAAGAAGGGGAGCGGGAAAAGCGACGGGAAAAGAAGCGCAGTCCTAAGATGCACATTGAGGGCCGCAGCGTCTTGGGATTGGCGGAATTAATCGCTCAGCGGGCCCAGAACCCGCTTCAAAAAAAGAAGAAAAGGAAAAAGAGGCGCCGGAGGAAAAAATGAATTCAATCTCTTTTTTTAATGATTTAGGAATAAACGGGGAATCTTCCTTCGGGGAAGAGGCTGCGGCTTTGGGAAAGCTTTCCTCCGCCGGCTTTCCGATCGCTCCCGGATTTGTTTTGCCAAATTCTTCTTATGGGGAATTCCTGGGGCAGAAGGCGGCGCGTGCTCTTTTGGGAAGCTATGATCCCCAGGACCCGGCTAAATTTACGGTCGCCACGGCATCTTTGGTAATTCCCTCCCGCTTGGTGGCAGAATTAGAAGGGTTTTACCGCTCCCTCTCGGGCCCGCGGGATATTCAGGTCGCGCTGCGCTTTAACGGGCGGGAAGAGCGGGTTGCTAGCTTTGCCGAGCTTAAAAGCCTCTTAAAGAGAGTTTGGGTGCGCCATTTGGGAGAGGTGGCGGAGCGGGGCGGGAATTTTTACCAAGAGCCGCTGCCGGTTATTGTGCAGCAGGATACCTATGCTCCCTTAAAAGGAACTCTTTTTACGGTGGCTCCTGAATTTGGCGGAGCGGATTTCTGCTTGGTGGAAGTTAACCATCCGGCTGGGAAGGAAAGATTGGTTTTTGAAAAAGGTACCGACGAGCTGGTGAAGCGCACCACCGCGGGGATGGTGGGGGAACCGACCCCGGTTAAGGATCTGCAGGATTTGGCGGACTGGGCCAGCAAGATTGAGCAGGTCTTGGGTCCCTCCTGGCAAATTTCCTGGAAGCAACACCGGGGCGAGGTGACGTTTGAGCAGGTTAAAAGGCTCTACCTCCCTTCCCGGCGGGTTTCTTCCCTCTCCTTGTGGCTGAAGGTTTCCTCCCTTAACGAGGCCGTCCAGCATGCCCAGGATTCCGCGGGTTTTACGGTAAGCGATGGGGAGCTGGCAGTTTCTTTGGCCACCCAGTATCCCAACCGGCCGGTTGTACTTCTTTTGGAGGCCACCGACTTTAATCAGCTGGATAAATTTAGAAGCGGGCGCCACCGGCAGGGTTTAAAGAACCTTCATTTGGCTCTTCCCCCGGTTCGCACTGTCGATGGGCTGCGGGAAGTGAAGCGCTACCTTTCGGGAGAAAAAATTCAGCGGGGCCCGGCTTTGAAATTTTTCTTCCGCGCTTCGTACCCCGGCAACATTGTTTTATTGGATCAGTTTTTAGCGGTGGGGGTGGATGGGGTTATTTTGGATGAAGAGGCTTTGGCGAAGGGATTTTTGGGCACTACCCAATCCGTGGAACCCGATGAGTCTCTTCTCTTTGCCATTAAAGAAGCCCGCAAAGCCGTGCAAGCGGCCAAGGCCGAATTCCTGTATTTGGCCGGCCGAGCCCGCTCTTGGATCTTATTTGAGCTGGTGCGCTCCGAGGTTGCGGCTTTGATTATCTCCCCGGCCAACGAAAAGGAGCACCGCCAAGCCTTGGCGGAGGCAGAAGTGGAAAGGCTTTCCCAAAAGTGATCGATTTCTTAAATAGTTTGGTTTCGGCGGTGCAGGATCTGGTTTTGACCGGCGGCTACTTTGGAGTTTTTGCAGCGGCTTTTTTGGAAAATTTCTTTCCTCCCATCCCTTCGGAAGTAATTTTTCCCTTGGTTGGCTTTACTGCCGCCACCGGCTTAATTAATCTTTTGGGTGTAATTTTGGCCGGAACCGCCGGGGCCTTAGCCGGCGCCCTTTTTTGGTATGGGATCGGGGCGGTCTTGGGGCGGGCGAATTTAAAAGTTTATCTGGACCGCTGGGGAAAATACTTAAAAATCAAATTTTCTGATATTGAGAAAGCGGAGAAATGGTTTGAAAGGTATGAGGGACCGGCGGTTTTCTTCGGTCGCTTGATTCCACTGGTTAGGACCTTTATCTCGGTACCGGCCGGATTTGTGGGGATGAGCCTACCCCGATTTGTGGGCTACACTTTTGCTGGCTCTTTCCTATGGATTGGTTTTTTGGCGGTGGGGGGATTTTGGCTGGGGGAGCGCTGGGAGATAATTACGGCTTGGGTTGAGACTTATCAAACCGTTGTTTTCTCTCTTCTTATTGCGGGGGTTGTTATTTTGATTCTGCGGCTTTTGCGGGTAGTTAAAAAGTTTTAGCGTACCAAGCGGGTCAAAAGAAATTTTCTTCCCACAAAAATCAAAGCTACGGCTCCCAGGACCGCAAAAGTTTCCCGGTAGGAGAGGGGCAGATAAAAGGGGCGCACAGTGCGAGTGGCGGTTTGGCCGAAGCTTAAATCCTCCCCGGCAAAATCCTTTCCCGTAACGGTTACTTCCAGGGTTTCTTCTCCTCTGGTAAGGGCATTGGCAGGGGTGAGCATAATCTCCTTCTCCACCGCGGAAGAGGGCGGCAGGGTCCCAAATTCAAGCTGGGTGGGGCTGGGGCTTAAGATTGTGGTCTTCACCCTCAAATGCGAAGAAAAGCTGGTGGCGCTTCCCACGTTCTTCACGATTACCTTTGCACTGGAGCCGAAGGGGGAAACGGCAAAGCGGGAAAACTCAATTTCAACTTCCAATTTGGGAGATTCCTCCACAACTTGGGTATTCTGCGAAAATTCGACCTTCACGTCTTTTTGGCCAGCTTCGGTCTTGTAGCTGCCCGCCGGTAAAGGGTACTGAGAGCCCAGCCCTTTAACGACAAAAGTTAAATGGGAAAGATCAAAAGCGGAGAAATAGTTGGAGCCGGAGGTGGAAGCCCAGGTGGGATCGATCATCACCCAGCCGGTGCCCGGCAGATAAACCTGCGGCCAGGCATGCAGGACATCCCCTTCTCTAATTTTTAAGGAAAGGGGGCGGTTGGTGTCATCCACCGTGTAGGCATAGCCGTTGACCTCGCGGGCGGGCAAACCTCCGGCGCGGGCTAAGGCGATAAAAAGGTCGGTATATTCCATGCACACTGCGGTGGCTTTCTGCTCCAGGGCCGCTTGCGCCCCCAACCGAACCAGCTCGCCGGCCGCCAGCTTTTCATAGTCGTAGGAGAGAGTTTGGGAAACAAAGTCGTAAATGGCCTGCGCATTTTGGGTCGCGGATTTCTTCGGGTCTACTAGCCGGGCGGCCTGGGCCTTCACCTCAACGGAGGCAGTTTCCCAATAATCATCGGCGTTGGTATAGCTTTTGATTAAGCTTTCCTCAATCGAGGAAATCTTTTGGCTGGTAAAGGAACGGGGTGGGTAGTAGAGGGCCAGGTAGCCTTCCCAAACCACATCCTTGCGCTCAAAAGGCCCCAAGTTGTAGCGGGCCAAGTAGTTGCCGTCCTCATCAACCCTCAAAGAATTGGGAGCGGGGAGAAGGCTTAGTTGGGAGATGCGCTGGTAGCCCAGGATGTCGGGGGGAAGAGCAATCTCGGTGTAGCCCAGTCCGATCCCTGGGTTTTTGAGATGGTAGCTTAAGGAAAGCTTGTAAAGCTGGAAGGTGCCGAAGGCCAACCGGGGAGCCCCTACCAAAAGCCGGCTCTTATCGAAGAAGATCCGGTGCTTTCCTCCTGAGGTTTCTTTGGAAAGAGGGGAGGGGGAGGAATAAAGGAGAGGACCAAAGCTTTGAGGCACCACCACGGTTAAGGTGTAGCTTTGAATATCCCTTAAGCCCTCCAGCTTTAAAAGGTTCAGCTCCCACAAAAGCCCGTTTTTCGCCGCCAAACCAGGAAAAACATAAGAAACGCCGAAGGAAAGCTTATTTCCTTTCCCGACCACCCGGGCTTTGAATTTCAAGGTGATTACGGTTTCCTCCTCAGTTCTTTTAACGGCCGGGGTTAAGGCTCCGCTTTGGTCCCAGGCTTTTATTTTTTGGGGAGCGGAGGAGCCGATGGTGAACTTGTATTGGGAAACATAGTATTGGCTGGTGAGGTTTTCAATCACCACATTTTGGGTCACGGTGGTCTGGCCTTTTTCGCCGGTGGAGTAGGTGACGTTGTAGGCAGTGGAAAAGTTCTCTGCGGCCGCCAGTTTTGCGGGGAAAATTGCAAAAAAAGAAAATGAAATCAGGAGGAGGAGAAGCTTAAAAGCTGGCCTTGACATCAGAGGTCATGGTAACATAACTTACGTGTTTTCACTTATAAAAACCTTAATCGCCGCGGCCGCGGCCATTTTTACGGTTTCCTCCATTATTCCCGGAATTTCCTACCAAGGGGACTTGCAGGTTTTTCTGGCTGCAACCTTGATTTTTGCGCTCTTCCAGCTACTGGTTAAGCCGCTTTTAAATTTGGTCGCTCTTCCCTTAAACTTTGTGACTTTCGGTTTGTTTTCTTTTTTCATAAGCGTGGGTCTTTTCTACGCGGTTTCGGCCTTTGTGCCGGGTTTTACGATCGCGGGCTTTAGCTTTTCGGGAATTCACTGGGGAGCTTTGCTTGTCCCGGCTTTTGAGATGCCCGTTTACGGTACGGCAATTGCCGGTGCTTTTGTTTCTTCCTTGATTTTTTCTCTTTTCGGCCAAAACAATGGTTAATGCCTTTTTCTTCCTACAAATCTTCCTGGCCCTTCTTTTAATCGGCCTCATCCTTCTGCAGGGGCGGGGAGCGGGCTTGTCAGCGGCTTTTGGCGGGGGAGGGGAAACTTTTAGAACCCGCCGGGGGGTGGAGAAGCTGGTTTTTTACGCGACCATCGCCGTAGCTATTTTATTCGGCCTTTCCTTAATCGCTTCCCTCCTGCTCTAATCTTTATGAAGCGCTATCTTTTTTTAACAGTCTTCTTAAGCTTTGTTTTAGGCTGGCTGCTGTTGCGGTTTAACCCCTCCCACAGCTTTACCGAGGGGATGGTAGGCCAACCGGTGGATCTTATTCCGGGACAAGGCGGGGATAACCTGGTCGATGAAACTTTGGAGCAACTCCTCTACCGCGCCCTCTTCTCTTATAACGAGAAAGGGGAGATTAAGCCGGATTTGGCGGCGGATTACCGGATTTCCCAAGGAGGGCTGGTTTACAGCGTTGAAATTGGCGACTCTTTCTGGCGGGACGGCAAACCCATTACCTCCACCGATGTAATTTCAACCTTTATCCAGAATCCCTCCTTTGCGGATATCCGGATTGAGCAGGAAGGGGAGAAGCGGGTGCGCTTCATTCTGCAAAATCCCCTTTCCTCCTTTTTGCAGGTTTTGACGGCTCCGATCGCCCCCGCCCATTTTCGCAATCTCGCCATTAATGAGCTGGGTAGCAGCCGCTTTTTTATCAAAGATTTGCGGCGGGAAGGCGGCAAGATCTCTCAAATGACCCTCTTAAACGAGGGGGAAGGAGAACTTAAAGAACTGACTTTGCGCTTTTATGCGAACCCAGATGATTTAATTTCGGCCGCGGGACGCGGGGAAATTAATGGTTTTGCCGCCCAGAAAGAATTTACGGATCCTACTTTTACCCTTTTTAAGGTTCCGGTCTTCAGTCGCTACTTTGCCATTTTCTTCAACCTTTCCAACGGCAATTTGCTGGCCAGAAATCAAAACTTTCGCCAGAGTGCGCGAGCCGTAACTCCCCAGCTTGCTGGTCTTAAGGTGGAGGGTCCTTTTTCGGGTACCTGGGCGCAGGGCAGCTGGGCAACTCCCAAGCTCTCTAAGGGCAAATTCTCCGGGGAAATTGAGATTACCGCAGCGGATGAAGCCGAATTTCGCACCTTGGCTCGGCAAATTAAGGAAGTGTGGGAGAAGAAGCTAAGGGTACAGGTATCGCTGCGGTTTTTGCCGGAGGAAGCTTTGGAAAAAGCTTTGGAAAAGCGGGATTTTGCGGCCATTATCCTGGGGCAGGAAGTCAACCGCGACCCCGACCGCTACAACCTTTGGCACTCCAGCCAAAGGGAATATCCGGGGCAAAATGTGGCCGGCTGGGCCAACCCCCGGGCGGACCGGGCGCTGGAGGAGGCCCGCAAAACCCAAAACCGCAAAAGCCGCTTAACCCACTACCGCAATTTCCAAAGACTTTTTGGGGAGGATAATCCGGCCGTTTTTCTCTACCACCCCTCCTTCAATTACTACGTGAGCAAAAACTTTACCGGGGTGGATTTAAGCAAGATTTTTGATCCGAGCGAGCGCTTTTGGAATTTTAAAGATTGGGACCGCGCTTTCAGCTTTTAAAGCCGGCTAAAAGGTTCTTAAATACTTTTACTGGATCGGAAGCGGTCACGACCGCCGAAGAGACAACCGCCCCCACGGCTCCTAGGGAAAGAGAAATTTCAATATCTTTCATTTCATGTACCCCCGCTCCCACCAAAAGCGGAATATCCTGGGCAACGGCAAAAGCTTCTTTTATAATTTGGGGCTTGGCGGAGGCAACGGAGATCTTTCCGCCAATCAATTCCGGCGGTTCGTAAGCGAGGAAATCGGGCTTGAGGGGCAGAAAATCGCTGATTTCTTGGGGATTTTTCGCAAAAATGAGGATTTTTAAGCCGGCTTCGCGGGCCACCTCTACAGTTTGAGAAAGCGCTTTCCAGCTCAAGGGATGCTCGCTGTGGTTTAAAAAAGTTCCCACAGCCCCGGCAGCTTGGGCTTCCTTGGGGGAAAGAAAGCCGGTGGTTTGCCCCACGGCGGCTGGATCGGTGTGCTGGGCCCAAATGAGGGATTTAGTGTGGGTGGCGACTTCCGCCAATTCCAAAGGAGGAGGAGCAAAACCAACTTTAACTTGGGGATATTCTTTTGCGGCTTGGGATAAATCTTGGGCCAGCTTCAAAGCCTTGGGACCCAAAACTTGGGGGTAATTTTTGAAATTAATTAAAAGCACTTTTTGGAGCGGTGGACCGGATTTGAACCGGCGACCTCTTCCTTGGCAAGGAAGCGTTCTACCGCTGAACTACCACCGCAAGTGGTGCCGAGGGTCAGAGTCGAACTGACATCTAATCTTCTTCAGAGATCCGCCGTGACCACCTTGGCTACCTCGGCTAACAACTTATTTTATCAATGGTGGGTAGTGAGGGATTCGAACCCCCAACCTCTTCGATGTAAGCGAAGCGCTCTAGCCGTTGAGCTAACCACCCAAAATTGGTGGGCAGGGGGGGACTTGAACCCCCACGAGTTTCCTCATACGCACCTCAAGCGTAAGCGTATACCAATTTCGCCACCTGCCCTTATTCCTTATTAATTATAGCTAATGATTTTTCAATTTTAATCTTTTTCCTTTTTAAGCACGGAACATCTTGGTTGTAATAATATTTTTTCTCGGAAACATAGGAACTACTTTTTTTTGTAATTTTGTTTTTCAGATTTAAAATTTTTGCAAAAGTTTGAATTTGATCCTTATCTTTCGAAACTAAAGATAAGTGTCTTCCGTCTTTAGACAAACTTCCATCGGTAGTAATTAATCCCACTGCGTAAGCTAAATCTGGACTCCACTTCATGACAATTACTCTTCTACCAACCTAAGTACTGGTGGGCGAGAGAGGAATCGAACCTCCACTCCCTTGCGGGAACTACCTTCTGAAGATAGCGTGTCTTCCGTTTCACCACTCGCCCCGGAATTTCTTTAATTATATCAGATACAATCCTGAAAAATGAGGAAACTTGACATTCATCTTTAGGATTTTCTAATCTTTAACTGGGCAAGAGCGAAGGCGGTGGAACTCCGCCACTGGGCCGCAACCGTAAAAGCCGGGCCACCTGCTTGTCAAATGTTTGCTTCGCGCCAAGATGAGTAAAAAACTGTCTCTTAGCCTCTTTTTAATGTTCTTCCTCGCCCTCGGGGCTGGCCTTATCTACTCCATTTTCAAATCTTTTCTCCCCTTGCCCGAAAATTCCCTAGCCGGATCTGACGAAAATTCATTTGCCATTACTCAATCTATTGATTACAGTGGGATTAACCCGGCCGTTTCGGAAGATGTGGAAGTGCAGATCGGGGAAACGGCCTTATTGATCCTACAGAAAACGCACGCGGTTTCGGTTAAGGAGTACTCCTTTGGTGTACTGGTGGAGGGGATTGACGGGGTTTTAGGAGGAGCAGACGGCAAATACTGGCTCTACTACGTTAACAGCCAAGCCGCGACCGTTGGTGCCGGAGAGTATCTCTTGGTGCCGGGCGATGAGATCTCCTGGAGATTGGAAAAAGGTGAGTAAAATCAGGGAAATCGGGAAAAATCTAGCCGTTCCGCTGGCTTTTATTATTTTAGGGGCGCTTTCCCGGCTTTTGCCCCATCTTCCCAACGCCACGCCAGTTGGTGCGCTGGCATTATTTAGCGGCTTCTATTTACCCAAGAAACAAGCTTTTCTCGTTCCGCTTTTGGCGATGGCCGCCGCCGATCTTTTCTTAGGGGGCCACAGCACCCTGCTTTGGGTCTATGGCTCTTTCCTCTTAATTGTTGCTTTAGGTTTTCTTCTTAAGGGAAGACTAAAAGCGGAGAATGTGATTTTAGCCTCTCTTTCCTCCTCCATTCTTTTCTTTCTGATAACCAACTTTGGAGTTTGGGCTTCAACTTCAATGTATTCCAAGGATCTGGCCGGGCTTCTTCAAAGCTATGTGATGGGAATTCCATTTTTGCGTCCGACGGTTTTGGGGGATCTTTTCTACAGCGGGGTAATCTTTGGCAGTTACGCGCTTTTCTTTTTAAGAAGGAAGGAAGAAGCGAGAGCCAAAACGGCAATAAAGAATATCAACCCGTAGGCACAGCTGGAAAGGCCCAAGGAATAGCGGGCATTCCCCGCTAGAAGATCCTGCGTTTCCGGAATCGCAAAGTAAGCGGCAAAGGCCACCCCCACCAGAGAAACAGCCAGATGGGCTTTAGCCGTGGTCCAAGCCGTAATTTGCTTGAGGTATCCAAAAAGGGCCACAAGGAAGATTAAAAAGAAAAGCCCGAAGCCAAAGTAGCAGGCGGGATAGCCTAAGAAATCCGGACAGGTTTCATTTAAGGCGCAACCGGCCGTAAAAAGCTTTACGGCACTCAAGTAGCCGGAGAACAGCGAGCCGGCGATGCCTAGAATTAAAGTTGTTTTTAAGTAATTCTCTGGTTCCACCGCATTTATCTTACTCCTTTGTTCAACCACTTCATATTTCGCTAGAATCAAATGATGTTACCGAATGCGGATTTTCTTGCAGTTTTAAAAGACGCTGGACTTTTAACCATAAACGACGTTTCTGAAATTGAGAATGAAGCTAAGGCCAAAGGCACCCCGGCCTATTACTTAGTCTTGGAGCGTCAGCTGGCAACCGATGACCAGATTGCCAAAACTATGTCCAAGTTTTACGGGGTGCCCCAAGCCCCGCTCGGCAAGATTTCCATTGCTGAAGATGTTTTGAAGACCGTACCGGAGCTTGTCGCCCGGGCCAAGCTGGTCGTGCCTTTTGCCCGAACCGCTGAAGGCTTGAAGCTGGCTACTTCCGATCCTCACGATTTGGAGATTATTGAATTTATCCGCAAGAAAACCGGTGATGTCATCTTGGTTAGCTATGCCACCCCCCGGCAAATTGACGATGCCATCCGCGTCTACCAAAAAGACATCAAAACCGCCTTTAAGAACCTTTTAACGGAATCGGAGGCGGAAGCCAAGCGCACGGGACGGCCGGTCGAAGATTCACCAGGAGATGGTCACCCGCATCAAGGTTTTGGCCGGACTTAGAACCGACGAGCACTTTGCCGCCCAAGACGGCAAGCTTTCCTTTAGAACTGGAATTGATTTACCTAAAGAGCGCCAAGAAAAGATGGATGTGCGGGTTTCGATTGTCCCCACCACCCATGGGGAAAAGGTCGTGATGCGGCTTTTATCGGCGCGGGTGCGCCAGTATTCCCTGGAGGATATGGGCTTTTCCGAAACAGATTTGAAGCGGCTGAAGGAGGCCTACATCAAGCCCTACGGGATGATTATTGCTTCCGGTCCTACCGGGAGTGGCAAGACCACCACGATGTATGCGGTTTTAAAGATTCTAAACAAGCGGGATATCAACATCACCACGATTGAAGATCCGGTGGAATATGATATGGAGGGAGTCAACCAAATTCAAGTTAACCAAAAAACCGGCTTAACCTTTGCCTTGGGGCTGCGTTCGATTGTCTTGATTCGGCTTTTAGATATGGGGGTGGAGCCTTTTTTGGTGGCTTCCTCGGTCAATGTGGTGGTGGCCCAGCGATTGGTTCGAGTGCTTTGCCCGCAATGCAAGAAAGAAAAACAGCTTGCCACGGCGGAACTTTACAAGAATTTTCCTCCTGATTTTGTGAAGAAGCATCTTGGGTCCGGCGCGAAGGTAAAGGTTTTTGAGGCCCAGGGCTGCTCGGTTTGTCAAAACACCGGCTACACCGACCGCATCGGTATTCACGAGGTTATGCTGATTGACGATGAGATCCGCCAGGCCGTGATTGACCGCAAGGCCGCCGATACGATCGAGGAGATGTCGATTAAAAAGGGAATGATTTCGATGTTGGAAGATGGCTTTATTAAAGTTGGGAAGGGAATTACAACGATTGAGGAGCTATTGCGGGTTGTGAAGGAATAGCGCTAAAAATAAAAGATGGCCATAATTGGCGGAGTTTCATTTTCGGAAAAATTCTTCTTTACCAAAAATCTCACGGTGATGCTTAAAAGTGGCATCCCGATTTCCCAGGTGGTGGATACCTTGGCCATTCAAGCTAAGAGCGGAGCTTTCAAAAAAATCCTTTTTCAGGTCTCAAAGGATGTGACGAGGGGGCAGAGCCTGGAAAAGTCCCTGCGCAGTTATCCGAACGTCTTTAACCAATTTTATGTCAGCTTAATTAAGGTGGGGGAGGAGTCGGGAACCTTGGAAGACAGCTTGGTGTATTTGGTTGAGCAGATGGAGAAAGAGCACGAGCTGAGGGAGAAGGTACGCTCTGCGATGCTTTATCCTTCCATTGTCTTGATGGCTACCGGAGGCATTGGTTTGTCTTTGGCTTTCTTTATTTTGCCTCAGATCATCGGCCTTTTTGAGTCTCTAAATGTGGAGCTGCCTTTTACCACCATTATCTTGATTTGGGTGGCCAAGTTCCTGCGGGATTGGGGGTTAATTGCTTTGCCGGGGATGCTGGCTCTTTTTATCGGCTTGTTTTTCTTGGTTAGGAGCCGCTGGGTTAAGCCGGCTTGGCACGCCTTTTTGCTGCGCCTTCCAACCCTCGGCACGCTTCTTCAGAATATTTCTCTGGCCACCTTAACCCGCAACTTAGGGATCATGCTCAAAAGCGGCTTAACCATCACCTCCGCCCTGGAAACTTCCGCCCAAGTGGAGGAGAACTTGGTCTACCAGCGAGATTTGATGAAGATTTCGGAAGAGGTGCGGCGGGGGAAATCGATTGAAACAGCCTTAACTGAGGGCAAATACAAAGAATTTCCGCTTTTTATGGTCAGGATGGTGGGGGTGGGAGAGAAAAGCGGCAACTTGGAAGAGAACTTAGCTTACTTGGGAGATTATTTTGAGGATGAGGTCGACACCACCACCCGCAACCTGGCGACCATCTTGGAGCCGGTCCTTCTGATTGGAATTGGGGCGGTGGTGGCATTTGTGGCGCTCTCCATAATCTCCCCGATTTATTCGATTACCGGGAGCATTCGGTGAAAAATCTAATCCACGAGAAAAAAACAAGCGGAAAAAAAGGAGTAACCCTGATTGAACTTCTAATTGTTTTGGCGATCATCGCCATTACCGGCCTTTCCGTTTCATTTGGTGCGGCCCAGCTGTTATCCCAAAGCTACTTTAATAATACGGTGGAACGGCTGGTTCACACCTTGAGGACCGCCCAAAGCTACTCCACCAGCGGGCGGGGAGACTCCGTTTGGGGAGTCCATTTAGACGGGGATACTCTTACGCTTTTTGCCCTTGGTACGGGAACCGACTTTGCCACAAGAGAAGACCCCTCTTTTGATGCCGAGACTCCTCTGCCCTCCTCTGTTACCATAACCGGCTGGCAGGATATTTATTTTGATAAGCTGCGGGGCCTTCCTTCCGCGACTCCCAACATTTTAATTGAGGTTTTGGGAAGATCGGGAGCAATTTCTCTGACAACGGAAGGAGCCGTGAATCGCCCATGATTTTAAAGGGAAAAAGAAGCAGTTTTACAATTTTAGAAATTATTATTGCGATTGGTCTTTTTGCCATCACGGTGGGGGGAATTGCGGGGCTCATCGCCCAAACCTTTTCTCTTAACCGTTTGGGGGAAGAAGAATCCTACGGAAATTTCCTGGCCATTGAGGGGCTGGAAGCAACGCGGGCCATTGCCCGCCGCGATTATTTTAATTTGGTAAACGGAACTTATGGGTTGGATGCAACACCAACTAGTTGGGAATTCTCAGGAAACTCTCAAAATTTCGGAAAGTTTACCCGGCAAATCGTAGTTTCCAATGTTTTTCGCGACACGGGGGGTAACGTTGTCGCCGACCCCACGGATGGTACTTTGGATCTTTTCACCAAAAGAGTGGAAGCATTGGTAACTTGGAATTTTGCCCCGGGAAGAAACAATGAAGTTTCCTTAAAGACCTATTTTACTTTTTGGAACGAATCTATTTGCGAGTGGCAGGATACGGTAGCTTTAAATAAGGTTGGAGAATTAAATTTACCAGGTAACCTTGATGCAACCGATATTGAAGTTGAAGAAGACGTCGGGTATGTGACGCAGGGATCCAGCAACCGGGGGGAATTCTATGTTCTTGATCTTTCCAATCCAGTAAGCCCCCAAATTGCCGGTTCGCTGACCCCCGCTTTAAGCGAAAGAATTAATGCAGTTTCCGTGGTGGGCAGCTACGCCTACCTGGCAACCGCCCGACCCGCTCAAGAGCTTTTGGTGGTAAATGTCTCTAACCCCGCTTCCCCCTCACTTGTGGGTTCCAATGGTGTTCCCGCTGCGGTGGCTTTGGATGTGGCGGCAACGGAGGATTTTGCCTACCTGGGGATAACTAGCAACAGCGGCCCGGAATTTTACATTTACAATATCACCAATCCTGCCAGCCCGGCGGTTTTGGGAACTTTTGAGGTGGGCAAGGATGTGAGTGCGGTTTCGGTTATCGGAAACCGGGCTTACTTGGCGGTAACGATCACTGGTGCGGGACAGCCGAATCTCTTAATTTTAGATATCAGTAACCCAAGTAGTCCAAATCAAGTTGGCTCCTATGCTGATCCCTTAGCGCCCTCCGGCGCCAAAGGGGAAGCAGTTTTCTACGCTGGGGGAATTGCGCATTTAGTGATTTCAGGTTCGGCCAGTGATCCTCTTTATTACTTACTGGATGTTTCTAATCCAGCTAGTATCAACCGAATTGGCTACTTACCGGCTCAGGGAGCAATGCAGGGAATTAATGACGTTGAGGCCGGTTCCGGCTTTGCTCTTTTGGCAACCAACAAAGCCGATTCAGCAATTCTAATTGTGGATATTCGCAACCCCGCCCAACCCAAGACAAAATTTCCTGTTCCTTTGGGACCAGGTGTTAACGGTTTGGGTGCCGAAATCAATGGCTGCAATGCCTATGTAGCATCTTCAGATCCCAATGAAGAAATTAAAGTGTTAGCGCCGCAATAAAATGGCTTTAAGAATTTTGGGGAAAAACAAAAGAAGCGCCTTTACCCTAATTGAAATTATTATTTATATCGCGCTGCTTGGAATATTTTTATCCGCGGCAACGATTTCTTTGTGGGACATTATCCTAGGAAATGTTAAAAGCTCGGTGCAGCAGGAGGTGCAGGAGAGCCTGCGCTATTCCTCTTACCGGATTTTGTATGAAATCCGTTCGGCTACAGGTTTTAATGCCTCTCCCGGTTTTCCTCTAAATCTAGCTGATGATCCTGACAACATTCTTTCCCTGGTTGCTTCCGCTCCCAACTATCCTGTTCAAATGCGGGTGCAAAACGGTATTCTGCAGATCAAGCGAGGGACGCTGGATTGGGGCAATGTGACGGGGAGTGCGGTTGAAGTTACGAATCTTACCCTTAGCTTAATAGATGACCCCACAACCAAAGCTAGTATCCAATTTCTTCTAACCATTCGATACATTAATCCCAGTGGGAGAAGCCAATGGGAAAAGGAGGCGACCTTTCAAGGGTCGGCGACTCTGAGATGATGAAATTTAAAGGCTACATCGCTTTTACCACCCTCCTCGTGATTTCGGCGGTGGTTTTCCTGGTGGGGGTGACTTTAACCCTTTTAGCAGTTTTCCAGGTGCAGCAGAGCTTATCCCACGAGCTGGGCTCAAGTTCCTACGGCTTGGCGGAGGGGTGTGTGGAGGATGCCCTCCTTGCTTCCTTCTCCAATGATACTTATAACGGGGTTGTCGATAAAATTTATCCAGAGGGAATTTGCACAGTTTTGGTTGTTAAACAAGTTCCCGCTAATATCTGGACTTTTGACGTCACTTCCACGACCGCCACTCTCTATTACAAGAATTTGCAAGTGAGCATCTTACGGGGCGGGAGCATCCAAATCCTGTCTTGGAAACAGGTAGAATAAGAAATGCTTTTATTTGATTTTTCCGATCAGGAGATCAAGGTTGTAGGGCTCTCTCCCAAGCTTTTAGGAGGGGAAGCGATTAATTCCTATCTTAAGGTTCCCTTAAAGGCTGGTTTGGTGGTACGCCGCCAATCCGCGGATCCCCAAAAATTGGCCCAGGAAGTGCGGGAAATTATTAAAAAAGGTGAGTTTAAGATGGGAAATGGAGAAACCGCAGCCCTTTCCCTTCACGATGAGCGGGTTTTTACCTTAAGGCTTAAAGTGGGGCGTACCAGCGACGGAAAGGATGTCTTAAAGTATATTGATACCCAGGTTGAAACCTTTATTCCCGAAAGCGCTCATGATATTGTGAGCTCCTTTAAGCCGGCGGCGATTGGTTCCCCGGGGGAAGTGCAGTTTATTGCAGCCGCTAAAGAGCTGATCCTGGGCTACAAGGAAGTTTTTAAAGCCTTGGACTTAAACCTCACCTTAGTGGTTCCGGAGTCTTATGCCCTTTACCGTCTCATTTCTCCCTCGATTGGTCTAGGAGAAACAGTTCTTTTCTTGAATTTGGAAGATACGGCGGCAGATTTTATTGTGGCGGATAAGGAAGGGGTCCTGCAGACTTTCACCGATTCTCCCGATCCGGCCTCGGTGGAAAGGAAAATTGCGGCGATCTTTTCCTACATGGAGAAGCGCTGGGCGCGCAAGATTACCAAACTTTGGCTGGGAGGAACGGCCATCAAAGACGGGGAGAGCTTGGCCAAAAAGCTAAAACTGGAAGCGGTTAGGGTTGAAGTGGCCTTGAGCAGCTATCCCTTAAAATTTGCCCAAAAGGGTTCGACCGCCAACACTCCTGAAGCGGCTCATCTTTTGGGACTGGCGCTTTTGACCAAGCAAAAAGATGCGCTGAATTTAGTTGATTCGGTTTGAATACTGTAGTAGTTTTTCTTTATGATTGAGAAAGTGATTTTTACGAGAGGGGGTGAATTTAAAAGATAAATGTTTAAAAAAGCATTTACCCTCATTGAGCTTTTGGTTGTCATTGCGATTATCGCCATTTTAGCGGCGGTCGTTTTCGTAGCCTTAAACCCGGTTCAGCGGTTCCAGGATGCCCGCAACTCCACTCGGATTAGCGACGTTAACAGCATTTTAACGGCGGTTCACGAGTATATTGTGGACAACGGCGGACAGCTTCCGACCGGTATGAGCACGGGAATGGCAGAAACACAGCTGGGAACAGCTGGATCTGGTGCCACGGTTACTGCAGGCGGCAACGCTTGCGGAACTTCGGCGGCGGCTTTGAACTTAAGCGTCCCCTTGGCCCAATACTTAGTGAGCATTCCCGTTGATCCCAACGGCACTGCGGCCTTAACCGGCTACAGCGTGACGGCCAATGCTAATAGCATTGTGACGGTGCGAGCTTGTGACTCGGAAGGCGGAGCAACCATTCAGGTTTCCCGCTAAAAGGAGCAACCGTAAGTTATAATTGTTAGGTTACTAGCAGTTATCAACCTGCCGGTTTCGGCAGGTTGCTCCTTTGCCTGATCCGGGATCGTCTAACGGTAGGACGGCGGAATTTGGATCCGCTAATCTTGGTTCGAATCCAAGTCCCGGAACCAACGGGTTTTTACTTTCTTTTCTTAAATTGGGAGATTCCTTGATAAAATAGATGTAATGCGAAGAATCATTGCGGTAATCATTCTTTTAGCTCTGGTTTTGGCACCTTTGGAAACCTTGGGGATTTTGCGCCGGGGGGCCGAGCAGGCGAAGGAAGTTGCCGGCAGCGTGGAAGCGCAAAGCTTTCTGGACAGGATGAAAGATAAGCTACCGCAGCTAAGTGAGCAGGTAAAGAGCTTTTTCTCGCGGCTGTGGCCGAGTCTCGAGGTTGAGGTTAAGAGTGTGGAGTGAGGGCGGGTGGTGAAACGGCAGACACGCAGCCTTTAGGAGGCTGTGCCGCAAGGCGTGGAGGTTCGATTCCTCTCCCGCCCACCAGTATCGGGGTGTGGCGCAGTTGGTAGCGCGCCGCGTTTGGGACGCGGAGGCCCTCGGTTCGAATCCGAGCACCCCGACCAATAATTTAAAATGAGAACTCGTTCCTTTCCTTTAATCCCAATTATTACTCTTTTTTTAATTCTTTTGAGCGTCTCTCTTTACCTCTTTTTTAAGAGTCGTCCGACCCCGGTTTCTCCCGGGGCGAATAATCTTATTTATTTGGAGATTGGCGATACCCGCCTGAATGTGGAGATTGCCAGCACTCCGGCCGCCCGGTCAAAAGGTTTAGGAGGACGGGAGGAATTAGCGGCGGGTTGGGGAATGCTTTTTGTCTTTGAGGAAGCGGATCGCTACCCCTTTTGGATGAAGGATGTGAGCTTTCCCCTGGATATCATCTGGATTGCAGAAGATTGGCGCATTCTGGGCTTTGAAGAGCGGGTTTTGCCAAGTTCCTATCCGACAACCTTCCGCTCGCCCCGCCCGGTCCTTTATGTTTTGGAAGTCAACAGCGGATTTGTGGCGGAAAGCCAAGTTACGGTAGGGGAAACCGTGAAATTAATCGAGGTTAATTAGTAAAACCGACTTCAAAATTTTGCTAACCTTAAGAAGTTTCCGGAATGGGAAAAATCAAACTGCCGTCTCCCGCACAAATTAAAGAATTACAAGAGTCACAAGAGCGCTACGAAAAGTTTTTCCAAGCGGCTCTTTTTGGTGTGGTGATCCACGATGGGAAAAGGATAATTTTCGGCAACCAGGAAGCGGTGCGCCTGGTAGGAGGAAAATCCCAGAAAGAATTTATCGGCAAGTCCATCCTTCCCTTTATTCATCCCGAATCCCGCGTGGCGGTTGCCAAAAGAATTCTCAAGATGATGGTAACCGGCAAAACGGCCCCTCTTTTCAAGGAAAAGTTTGTCCGGGTGAATGGTGAGCCGTTCAATGTCGAGGTTACTTCCACTCCCATCCATTATCAAGGAAAATCAGCCTTTCAAACCATTTTTCGCGACATTAACACTCAAGTTAAGGAGGAAGAGGAGCTGCGCCAAGAGCGCCAGCGCTTATCCGGCATTTTAAATACCCAAAACACCTTGGTCGTAAGAGTGGATTTGAAGAACAAAATTACCTATATGAATGCCGCCTACAAAAGAGCTTACGGGCTTAAGGTTGGCGACACTTTTTGGGTAAAGGTACACCCCGACGATGCTAAGGCGACGGAAGAAGCACTTGCCAAGCTCCAAAATCCTCCCTTTAAATGTGCGCTGGAGCAGCGCTCCGAGGTTAGGGGAAAATGGCGCTGGGTTTGGTGGGAGGACAGCGTTATTCGCGATTCTCAAGGAAAGATTATTGAAATTCAGGGAGTGGGTTTTGATATTGATGCGCGCAAAAAGGCGGAGGAAGAGCTGATGAAGGCTAAGATTCGGGCGGAGGAAACGGCCGCCCAGGAGGAAGCTTTGCTGGAGAGTATTGGCGAGGGGGTCGTTTCCATTGATGTGGAGGGCCGGATTATCTTTATCAATAAAGTGGCGCAAAGAGTCATCGGCAAATCCGCTTGGGAAATCGCGGGGCAGCCGTTTGAGCGACTGCTGCCCTTGGTCGATGAAAATGGACAGCATATTCCCAAAGAGCGAATGCCGCTTCAAGTGGCGCTGGAAAAAGGGGAAACGGTGGCGGTAAGTAGCATCTCCACCCCCTATTACTTTAAGCCTGACAGTGAGGCTATGCCGATTGCCTTAACCGCCACTCCCGTTAAACTGGGAAAGGATACGATTGGGGCGATTGTGGTTTTTCGGGATGTAAGGATGGAGAAGAAAGTTGATCGCGCCAAAACTGAATTTGTTTCCCTCGCTTCCCATCAGCTTCTAACTCCCTTGTCGGCGATTAAGTGGTATTTGGAGTTAATTTTGGCGGGGGACACCGGGGAAGTTAAAGGACGACTCAAGGATTATTTGGAAACTGTCTACAAAAGTACTTCGCGGATGGGAAATCTGGTAAATGCCCTTTTGAACGTTTCGCGCCTTGAAATGGGAACCTTTGCCGTTAACCCGGAAAATACCGAAATTTCCGCACTTGCCGATACCATTTTAGAGGACTTTGCCGCAAACATCTCCGGCAAGCGCTTAACGGTTAAAAAAGATTATCGCCCGCCCCGCCGCTTAAAAGTCGACCCCAATTTAATGCATATTATCTTGCAGAATTTGATCTCCAATGCTGTTAAGTACACGCCGGAAAATGGGGAGATTACGGTTTCCCTCAGCAAAAAGGGGGAGGATTTCCTGATTCAAGTTTCCGATACCGGGTTGGGAATTTCCCAAGAAGATCAGCCGGAGGTTTTTACCAAGCTCTTCCGAGGAAAGAACATCCAGGAGGCCGATCCGGAAGGAGTGGGCTTGGGTCTTTACATCGTCAAAAGCATGGTGGAGCGGCTGGGAGGGAAGATTTGGTTTACCTCCACGGAAGGAAAAGGCACGACCTTTTTCGTTACAATTCCACTGACGGGAATGGTGAAGAGGGAGGGGAGCCGGACTTTAATTGCTCGCAAAGAAAATGCCAAAAAGTAAAAAGACAATTTTAGTAATTGAAGATGAACTGCCACTTTTGGAGGCGATTCAGCGCAAGTTGGAGAGCGCGGGCTTTGCCGTTTTAACCGCACAAAATACGGAAGCCGCCATGGCCAAGCTGCAGAGGGGGCCCAAAGCCGATCTGATTTGGCTCGATCATTACATTTTCGGCAAAGAGCCGGGGCTTTTATTTGTGGCGGAATTAAAAAATGATCCCCGCTGGAGCAGAATCCCCATTTTTGTGGTTTCCAATGCCTCCGGTCCGGAAAAGAGGCAGGCTTATATGAGTTTGGGGGCAGACAAATACTACACCAAGGTCGATTCCAAGCTTGAAGATATCTGCCAAGATATCGAGGAGTTTCTCGCCAAATAATTATGGAAAAATCTGTGAAGCAGATCCTTCTGGTGGAGGACGATAACTCTATTCGCAAAATCCTTTCTCAAAAGCTCACCGGTGAGGGTTTTAAAATTATCGAAAGCCAAACGGGAGATGAGGGACTATCCTTAGCTTTGAAAAACCATCCGGATCTGGTGATTTTAAACTTAAGGCTGCCCAAAATCGAGGGGCTGGAGGTGATGCGGCGGCTGAGACGGGACCGGTGGGGGAAGGCCGTGCCGATTGTGATTTTAACGGTTCTGGAGGTGAATGAGGAGATTCTAGCGGAGATCAATACCCAGCAGCCCAGCTATTACTTTGTTAAATCAGCGTGGAAGATTGAGGATGTGATTCAGAAAATAAAAGAGCTCCTAACCGCTTCTTAAAGAAGAGTTTTCTCCTTTTCCGATGTAAGTTATAATTAAGAGGAATTATTTGCGGGTGTAATTCAGTGGTAGAATGTCAGCTTTCCAAGCTGAACGTCAGGGGTTCGAACCCCCTCACCCGCTCCAGGCCCTCATAGCTCAGTGGTTAGAGCACTCGCCTCTTAAGCGAGGTGTCGAAGGTTCGAGTCCTTCTGGGGGCACCATGGTGACTGTAGCTCAGCGGTAGAGCGCCTCCCTGTGGAGGAGGATGCCGTGGGTTCAAATCCCACCAGTCACCCCAGCCCTTGTAGTGAAACGGATATCACGACTGCCTTCGGAGCAGTTGTTGGGGGTTCAAATCCCTCCAAGGGCACCAGGCCCCCGTAGCTTAATGGATAAAGCAGGAACCTTCTAAGTTCAAGAGTGCAGGTTCGACTCCTGCCGGGGGCACCAGTTCGACCTCTAATTATAATCCTATAACTTGACTTAAAGTCCTATAGCTAGTAAAATATAGATGCCTGAGTAGATTTTGAAGGTCCCGGCCTAAAAGCCGGGATTGTCATGCTTCTTAGGCCTTTATGATTTTTAACGAAATCGGCAAGTTTTTTGCCTTTTTAAAAGTCCCGCGCAAGCGGGTTCGCTTTGCGTTGCCTAAATTTAATATTCTGCGCCGGATTAATTCCCGCATCCGTCCCTTTAAGAAGTTGGGTTGGCGGCGCGGTTGGATTTATGTTTATGCCTTCTTGGTAATCTTGGCTCCCTTTTATCACGTTAACCCGGTTACGGCCCCGATTATGGATCCCGTTAAACCTAAGCCGGTCGAGGCTCAGGTGGACAAGCGGGTGGGTGTCTTGAAGAATTTTTTGAAGAAATACAATTCTCCGCTGACACCCCACGCTGATAAATTTATCTCCGTGGCGGACCGCTATGGCTTCGACTGGCGTTTCTTGCCGGCGATTGCCGGAACCGAATCTACCTTTGGCCGCCACTACGTGCGGGGCACTTATAACCCCTTTGGTTGGGGCGGGGGTTGGATTTACTTCAAATCCTGGGATCACGGGATTGAGACCGTGGGTAAAACCCTTTGGGAGAAGTATCTTTTAAAGGGGAAGCGGCCCTTAACCATTGAGGGAATTGGAGATATTTATGCGACCTCCCCCCATTGGCCCAAGAGTGTCCGCTTCTGGATGGGCAAAATCAGCCCCGCTAAGGTCGCCGCTTTAAAATAAAACCCGGCTTGGTAAAATAGGTTCGGTGCAAGCTGGGGTGGTGGAATGGTATACACGGGGGACTTAAGATCCCCTGAGGGCAACCTCGTGCGGGTTCGACTCCCGCCCCCAGCACCATTTTTATTCCAATGCCAAAAACAATTGAGATCTCCGGCACAAAATATCAAAGGATTCCCGTTAAAACTCACAAAGTAGCTTTTGGGGAAGATTTAACTACTCTTTTAAAGAAATACGCCAGCCCGAAGGTAAAGGAAGGGGATTGGGTGGCCGTTTCGGAAAAGGTAGTTTCGGTCGCCCAGAACAATGTCCGCCACCTTTCAACCGTCAAGACCAGCTGGCTGGCCCATCTTATTGTTAAAGGGGTTAAGAAATACCCGAATGATATCGGCTTTTCTCGTCCTGAGAAGATGCAGGTAGCGGTGGAGCGCTCGGGGTATCTGCGAATGTTTTTGGCGGTAATTTTGGGCTCTTTGGGCAAGATTTTTGGCATCAAGGGAATTTTTTGGCTGGTGGCGGGAAAGAGAGTTTCCGAAATTGACGGCTTTAACCCTGATGCGATGTATCCCTATACCGAATATGTGATGCTTCCCCCTGATGATCCTCAAGGGCTGTGCGCGGACTTGGAGAAGAAATTGGGCTATCCGGTTGCAATTGTGGACGGCAATAATATCAATGTGAAGGTAATTGGCACTTCCCCCCGAATGCCGGTGGATTGGAAAACAGTGCGCTTGGTTCTTTTAGATAACCCCCTAGGACAAGATCAGGAACTTACCCCTTTTCTGATTGTAAGAGAGGCATGAAATTCACAAATTACTTTTCCTCTTGACATTTGGGAACACTTCCGCTAAAAAGGGTGAGTTAATCACATCTAAAGAAGGAGGTGATTTTGAATGGAAGAGGAAAAAACACAAACTTACGTCTGCACCGAATGCGGCCACGAAGGCCCTGAACAAGATGTCTGCCCCGAGTGCGGGGGAACAATGGTTCCCGAAGAAGAGATGGGGATGGATGAGGTAGAGGGGGAAGAACTGGTAGCGGATGAGGACGAGGAGCTTTAAATGGCAGAAGTTGAAAAAAAAGAAATAATTAAGCGCGAAGGATCGCAAGTAACATTAACGATTACCGTTCCCAAAAAGGACGTTTCCCAAGCATTTCAAGAGATTAAAAAAAGGGCGGTTGGGGAAGTTAAAGTTTCCGGTTTTCGCCCCGGAAAAGCCCCCACGGACTTGGCGGAAAAGCAGCTTAACGAGGAAGCTTTAGCCCAAGACTTGTTCCAAGAAGTAGTGCCTTTAGCTTATGCTCGGGTTGTATCGCAGGAGAAACTCAAACCGATCATTCCTCCCCAAATCACGGTTAAGGAATACGGGCGGGATCAAGATCTGGTTTTTGAGGCCACAACCGCCGAAGCTCCCAAAGTTTCCTTGGGCGATTACAAAAAAGCCGTTTCTAAGCTAAAGGGGAGCGCCCTGGTAGGGCCGGACGGCAAGCCTCTCTCCAAAGATGGGGAGGTAACCGCCGCGCAGGCTTTGGAGTCATTGCGGGGGAGCGTCAAGATCGAAATTCCTCACATTTTAGTGGACTACGAGGTGCAGCGGATGCTCTCCTCCTTAATCGATCAGGTCCGTTCCTTGGGAATGACCATTGAGCAATATCTTACTTCCCAAGGCAAGAAAGCCGAAGATTTGCAGAAGGAATACCACGAGATTGCCGAAAGAAACCTGAAAGATGAATTTATTTTAAGAGAGGTTGCCGAGACGGAAGGGGTTAAGGTTGAGGAGAAGGAAATTTCCGATGCGATTGAAGCGGCCCCGGATGAGAAAACCAAGCTGCAGCTGGGAGAGGATCGGGGGCGTGCCTACCTTGAGGACGTACTTAAGAAAAGAAAAGTTATCGAAAATCTTTTAAAGCTGACCGGCAAGAAATCCTAGGGCTTGCTTATTTCCCCTTCTTAGATTAAATTAAGTATTGAATATGCCCGAGTACCCAGTTCCCTACATTACCGAACAAACTCCCCGCGGCGAGCGTATTTCCGATATTTTTTCCCGCCTCTTAAGCGAGCGGATTATTTTTTTGATGGGGCCAATTTCCAGCACCTTGGCCAATATTGTGATTGCCCAGCTTCTTCTTCTTCAGCAGCAGGATCCCAAGAAGGAGATCAAGATGTATATCAATTCTCCCGGCGGAGAAGCCTATGCGGCTTTTGCCATCTACGACACCATGCAGCAATTAAGCAATCCCGTCTCCACGATTGCGGTGGGGGTGGCGGCATCCGCGGCGACCATGATCTTAGCTGCAGGGACACCCGGCAAGCGGGCTGCCCTGGAGCACACTTTAGTCCACATGCACCAGCCCTTAGGGGAAGCGGGTGGCCAGGCTTCCGATATTGAAATTACCGCCCGGGAAATCTTGCGCCTCAAAGACCTTTATGCCGAAATTCTGGCTAAACATGCCGGTAAAAAGAAAGAATCTCTGCTTCATGATATTGACCGGGATGTCAATATGACTCCCGAAGAGGCCAAAAAATACGGCCTTATTGATAAAATTATTAAGTAATATTCCCGGTAAGATATAATTTATAAAGAAATTTGGGCGGTTAGCTCAGTTGGTTAGAGCGCATTCTTGACGTGAATGAGGCCGGGGGTTCGACTCCCTCACCGCCCACCACTTCTGTTATTATTATTCCCGTGAACGACAATAAGTTCGAAGCGTTACGCCATTCGGCCGCTCATCTTTTGGCCGCAGCGGTGGAAGAGCTTTACCCCAGCGTTAAAAAAACCATCGGACCCGCCATTGAGGAGGGGTTCTATTACGATTTTGATTTCGGCAAGGAGAAAATTTCCGAATCGGATCTTCCCAAAATTGGAAAAAAAATGCAGGAAATTGTTTCCAGCTGGAAGGAGTTCAAGGAAATTCCCGTAACCGCTCAAGAAGCTAAGAAAGAATTTAAAGAAAACCCCTACAAGATTGAGCTGATTGAAGAATTAGCCAAAAATAAAGAAAAAATTACCATCTACCAATCCGGCGATTTCCGGGATCTTTGTCGGGGAGGGCACATTGAGAACCCTGCCAAGAATCTTAAATTTTTCAAGCTCTTATCCGTCGCGGGTGCCTACTGGCGGGGGAGCGAGAAAAACAAGATGCTTACCCGCATCTACGGGACAGCTTTCCCAAGCCAAACGGAACTGGATGACTATCTTACAATGCGCCAGGAGGCCCAAAAACGCGACCACCGCAAGCTGGGGAAGGAATTAGACCTTTTTACCTTCTCCGAGCTGGTGGGACCGGGTTTCCCCCTTTACACCACTAAAGGAGCCTTGGTGCGCCGTTTGATCGGGGAGCAGGTCGAGGAACTGCAGAAAGAGCAGGGCTACGAGGCAGTTTGGACCCCGCAGGTGGCCCGAGCGGAGCTTTTTAAGACTTCCGGCCACTACGATAAGTTTAAAGGGGATATGTTTCGGGTGGTTTCCAATTATTCGGATGAGGAACTGTTCCTTAAGCCGATGAACTGCCCCCAACATACCCAAATCTACGCCAGCCGAACGAGAAGCTACCGGGAATTGCCTTTGCGGTTTACCGACTTTGCCATGCTTTACCGCGATGAGAAGCCGGGGGAACTTCTAGGACTGGCAAGGGTAAGGGCCTTCTCCCAGGACGATTGCCATGTCTTCTGCCGGGAAGATCAGGTTGAGGGGGAAATTGAAAAGATGCTTTTAATGACGAAAGAAATCATGAAAACCTACGATCTTAAATACCGCTACCGCCTCTCCACCCGCGATCCCAAGACCCCTGAAAAATACCTGGGTGATCCCAAGCTTTGGGACAAGGCCGAAAAATGGGCCGAGCAGATTATGACCAAGCATCGGATTGAGCATTTTGATGCTCCCGGCGAGGCGGCGTTTTATGCCCCGAAAATGGATCTTTTGGCAACCGATTCTTTAGGGCGGGAATGGCAGCTTTCCACCGTGCAGATTGATTATGTGATGCCAGCGCGGTTTGGACTGGTCTACACCGATAAGGATGGGAAGGAAAAGACGCCGGTAATGCTGCATCGGGCGATTGTAGGGTCTTTAGAAAGGTTTATGATGATTCTTTTGGAAAGCTTTGGCGGAGCTTTACCGGTTTGGCTTTCCCCGGTTCAAGCTATGCTAATTCCCATTTCCGAAAAATTCCAAAAATATGCGCAAAACGTGGGGGAGGAGTTGAAAAAAGAAGGAATCCGTGTTGAAATTGATGGTCGCGCCCAAACCATGGGAGCGAAGATCCGCGATGCCCAGCTTCAAAAGGTCCCTTACATGCTGATCGTCGGGGAGAAGGAAGAAAAGAGCAAGGCGGTCGCCGTACGGCTGCGGGACGGAAAGGACTTAGGTCCCCTGAAGGTTGTTGAAGCGGCCGCTAAAATGCGAAAGATAGTTGGAGAGAGGAGTTTAAAGTTATGGCCATAACTCAAGCAAGCTATCGTTTGAACCAGCAGATCAGAAGCCCGCAAGTTCGGGTTATTGGTGAGGAGGGTGAGCAGTTGGGAGTTATGGAAACCACCCAAGCTTTAAAGCTGGCCGGTGAAAAAGGGCTGGACTTGGTCGAGGTGGCGCCGAACGCCCAGCCTCCGGTAGTGCGTGTTTTGGATTTTAAGAAGTGGCTCTTCCAGCGGGAAAAGGAGGAAAAGAAGCAGCCCAAAACCACTCTGAAGGAGTTTCGGATCCGCCCTAATATCGGAGGAAAGGATTTGGAAGTTAGGGTGGAAAGAGCTGAGGGGTTCCTAAAAGACGGGCATAAGGTAAAATTAACCGTTCTCTTTCGGGGTCGGGAGAGGGCCCACCCGGAGTTAGGGCTCGAAAAGATTAAACTGGTAGAGGATCAGTTAAAGGGCGTGGGCAAACCTGAGAAGGAACCCAAATCAATCGGCCGCGGATACGAGGTAACTTTTATCCCTGTAAAATAAGAAAATGGCAAAGCAAAAAATGAAAATTTCAAAAACTGTTAAGGACCGCTTCAAAGTGACTAAAGGCGGAAAGATTCTGCATGCGCGCGGAGGCTTAAAGCACCGCCGCTCCAAGGAAACCACCAGCTTGAAGCTGCGTGGGAAAAAGAGTAAGAATTTGACCGGTCCGGAATTGCATAAATTTAGCCGGATTTTAAGCGTACGGCGTAAAAAGAGCAGGAAATAAAATGGCACGAGCTAAAGGAGCAATTACAACCAAGCGACACCGGAAGATCTTAAAGCTGGCTAAAGGCTTCCGCGGGGAGCGGCATAAACAGTATCGACGGGCCAAAGAGGCGGTTCTGCATGCCGGGCAATATGCTTTTGCGGGGCGGAGACTGCGAAGGCGCGATATCCGCACCCTGTGG